>JGI12104J13512_1000252_pt1 | contig 49647 bp, 41 predicted proteins | sample TerdegcTABiofilm_FD_13512 | JGI IMG/M metagenome (IMG submission 13512)
TTATATAAACAACTTGAAGAATATGATAACAAAATTGATCAAGCGAAACTAAAAGTTGATGGAATTGAAAAACAAGTAGAAGAAAAAGTGAAAACAATAGAGTTAGATGCAGAAGATTTTTTTAATAAAATAAAGGCTTCTGGTAATGAAAAGATAGTGCAACTAGAGAATAGAATAGTTGATTTTAGTAGAAAATTAAAAGAATTCGAAGAAATTACAGAAAAAAAATATATTGAAAACTCACATAAGTTTGATCAGTTTTGTCAAATATTTCAAGAAGAAGCATCAAGTAAACTCAAGACTTCCTTTGAAATGATTTTAAAAGAGTTTGAAGAACAAAAAGAAAAAATAAAAGAACAAATTAATAATGTATCTGCAAATTTAAATATTGAAACTGAAAAAATTAGTAAACAAAATACAGAAAAGATAGAAATTCTATTCAACCAATCATATCAAAAAATAATTCCAAAACAACAAGAGATCGAAAAAAATATTTCTAGAATTGAAACTCTAATTGTTGATATTGAAAAGAAATACCAAAATATTAACAGTGAAATGGATAATAATTATAATGAATACAGGGAAGAGATATTTAAAAGAAAAGAAGAAATATCTATTGTTTTAGATAAATTTGAGAAAGAACTTGAGCATACAAAGATGGATTATATAAATTATATTAATGATGTAAATAAAAAAATCGAAGAAAAGTCAAATAATATACACAGAAGTTTTGAAAACCAAATTAAAGAATTATTGGAAGAGCTTGAACAAAAATATATAGATACCGCTGTTCAAAACTTGGCAAATATCGATGCTAGATACAAAGAATTAAGTGAGAAGAAAGATGAATTTAACGAGATGATCAAAAATCTTCAGAATATTGTGGATCTGAAAGTCACAAAAATTTTAGTTGAAAAAGAACAGGACATGAATGAAATTATTAGTCGGTCGAAAGCTAATTTGAAAAGTTCAATTGAGAATGTTCTCTCGTCAAAAGATATGCTTCTAGAAGATTTTAAAAATGATCTATTCAATATGAAAAATAAGTCCACAGAAATATTTACATCTATTGAAGAAGAAATAAAGGAGAAATTTGAAGGTGTAGAAAACAAATTTCGTTTAGTCAATGAAGAATTTAATAGACTCGAAAATAAAAATAGCTTTTTATCTCAAATCAGAGATGATATTGGCAAAATTGATGATCTTTTAAGAAATTACAAGGAACAATTAGAAATATTGAATTCAAAACAAAAAGAAACCGAAGAATTTTTAAAAAGTTTTGAAGGAATAGATAAAGATTTAGAAGATTATTCTAAAAAAATATTTGAATTAAGAAATGAGAGGAAAACTCTTGCTAGGTTAGAAGAAACATTTGATAAGCTTGTAGTTCTTTCCGCAAAAGCAGATAATCAATTTAACAAAGTTCAAAATGATATGGAAATTATTGATAATGTCAAAAATAGATTAATAGAGCTTGATCAAATGTTCAAAAAGGTTACCGAAAAATTTGGGTTATTAAAACAATATGATAATAAACTTTCAGAGTTGAATGATAATATACAAAAATTAGAGAATGAATTTAGTAATATGTATGGTGAGAGTCAAGGAATAAAAGAATTAATCGAATCAACTAAAAATGAAAGTAAAAATCTACATGAGAGGTTGTTAAATCTTGAAAAAGAAATTCTCTCAATTGATAAAGAATCTAAAAAATTTGATTCTGCTTTAGAGAAATTTTCTCAAATGGATGGTTTTATTTTGGATTTAGAAGAAAGAAACAAGCAATTGGAGCAAAAACAAGTGTGGCTTACTAAAACTGAAGATAGGCTTGAAAAGCTTAATTCTAGATCTGAAGAATTGATAGAACAGTTAGAGCTTTTAATTGAAAAAACAAATGTTATTCTGAAAATGAGACCAGAGGCAAAAAGGAGTCCAGTTAGTTCAGAAGATAAAAGTGAAACAATATTAGAGTTATATAGACAAGGATGGAGTGAAGAAGAAATAGCAAGAGTTACAAATAAAAGTATAGCAGAGGTAGAGTTAACAATAAAACTGTATGGACAAAAGAAGTAGCTTACAAGAAATCACAAGGGCGATTAATTTAACTGAGTATCAAAAGGCTATTGAACTTATACAAAAAGAAATAAAGTATAGCGGTCCTACCAATGAATTACTAGTTTTATTGGCGGAAACTTATATTAAGTTGAATGATTATTCTAATGCCATGAAAATTTATGAGAACCTTTACAATTCTGAAAAAAACAATCCAAATTTTATCTATAAGCTTGTTGAATTGAAAATTCTCTTGAAACTTTATAAGGAAGCTAAAACCATTCTTATTGATATCCCAGATAAATTAAAAGGTGACTGGCAATATTTTTTCTTAATTGGTAAATTAAATTATGAATTAAAAAGCTATGATAAAGCGATAATTAATCTGAAAGAAGCAGCAAAGAGAAATCCTAAAAATATTGATATTTTAATGCTTTTAGCAGATATTTCCTTTTTTATTAATAGATTAGATGATGCATTAAGGTATTATTTAACTTTGTTAAAGTTAGATAGTAATAATCCAAAAGTTTATGAGAATCTTGGATTTATTTATTATAGACTAAATAAAAAAAAGGAAAGTTATAAATCCTTTTTAAAAGCCAATAAATTAAGACCGAATTCTCCTAATATATTAAAAATGCTTGGTCTTTTTGAAATTGAAGAGGGTTCTTATAAAGATTCTTTGAAAAATCTTGAAAAAGCATACAATCTTGATCCTAATAGTATAGATATCATAGTATTTCTTGGTTACTCTTATGAAAAGATGGGAATAAATGAGAAAGCTGAAGAACTTTATTATAAAGCTACGACCATAAGTAAACAAAATCCTGAACCTTATCTTCGATTAGCTCAACTCTATCAAAAATTAGATTTCCCTGAAAAAGCATTAAAAATACTATCAGAAGCAGAGAAAAAATTCCTTGAAAATGAAAAAATACTTATTGAAATTGGCAAATCTGCATTGCAAAATAAAGAATTTGATAAGGCTCAAAAGTATTTTTCAAAAATTATAGAAAAAAACCCGACTTCTGAGGAATCTCTTTTTGGTTTAGGATTTAGTTACGAGTTAAAAGGTGATTTAAAAAAAGCTGATTTATATTATTCAAAACTTTTAGAAATAAACCCAGAAAATGAACAAGGTCTTTTAAGAAAAGGAATTATTGACTTTTCTGATGGTAACAAGGCTGGTGCACAGTACCATTTGACCAAACTTTTAGAAAAAGATCCAAATAATTTTGATGCCAATGTTACATTGGGACAAATTAAATTGGAAGACCAACAGATTGTTGATGCTTTATATTATTTGGAAAATGCAAAAAAAAGTGATCCTAAAAATATTCAACCTTACTTGATTTTAGGTGAATATTATAGAAAAAATAATAAGTTGAAAGAAGCTATCGATGAATATTCTACAGTATTAAATTTGACAAAATATAAATCTATAGAATCGATAGACCAATTTAATGATATACTTGAAAACTATGAAAATGTTTTAAGTAGCTATGAAAAAGAGATAAAAAATAGAAATTTAACTATAATAAATAAATTTAAAGAAAAGCAATTAGAAAGCAGTTCTATTTCTGATGAAGAGAAGAAAAAAATAGAAAGTTCGATAGAAAAACTTTTTGATCAAGTAGATGAAACAATAGGAACAAGAATTGATGAGATTGAAAATGAAAGTATAGAATATAATCTAATATCAAAAATTTTAGATGGGCAATTTACAGAAGAAACAGAATCTTTTAATAAAGATGAATCAAGTAAAATTTTAGATTATCTTTCAGATGGTGTTTTTGTACCTGAAGAAGTTGAAGAAGAAGCTGAGGAAATAATCGAAAAAAAGCCAAAGAAAAATGAAGAAGAAAATCTAATAGATTCTTTAAATGATAAAGAAACTGATATTTTTGAAAAAATTCCTTTTGATAATTTACAAAGTAAAAATATACCTCTACCTTCAGAGTCAAAAAAAATAAGTGAAGATGAAGATATTAGTTTGTTAGATGAATTAAAAAAAGATAATATTCCTTATTCTTTGGATGAAGCATATGGTTTAAATGAAGAGGAAAGGAAGAGAAAGGGAAAAGAAGACTTAGGTAATATTCAACAAACACCTATAAATCAGCCTCAAATTATGCAGCAACCAATAATGTTTTCTCCTCCATTTTATCAACCTTCTATACCACCGCAGATGCCGATTTATCCTCAACCAATAAATCAACAACCCCTAACACAACAAATGCCAGTTTATCAAGATTTTGCCAATCAAAAACCTTTACCTACACAAGCTCCATTTAATCCAGCTCAAATAATGCAGCAACCAGAATTTTCACAAATACCAAATGTGCCTCAAAATTTGCCAGAGCAGATGCCAAAATATAGTAACATTAAACCACAAAAAATAGAAAATCCACAACAACCTCAACCAATGCAACCTCCATTTGATCAAGGACAAAAGATTCTGCCTTCATATGAAAATGCTTTAGATGAAAATAGTGAAGAGGTTTTACCTAATTACAGAGAATCATTTGAAAATCCAGATAAAAATCAACAGGATATTGAAAATAAATATGATTTTGAAGACAATGAAATACCAGAATTTCCAAAAGAGTTAGAATCTGAAGAGGACTTAGAATTCAAGGCTGATAATACTGAAAAAAAAGAAGAAAATGAAAATATTCCAGACTTTTTTGAACCAATAGAACCAATTTTTAATGATAATCTTAAAGAAGGCACTCCCATTGGAGAGATCTTAGAACCAGAAATAGAAAAAATGAAAGAAGAATCGGCAAATAAAGGTTATGAAGGAAAGGAAAACAAAAATTCTGGCATAGTTAATCTTGGAGTATTAAAATTTGGTCCACCTAAGATTGAAGTTGTAAAAAAACTACTTCAAGAAAGGCCAAAAAGCATTATGGAGAAAAAAGAATTTTTTTCGAGTTCAATTAAAGAATTGGGAAAGTATCTATTTTCAGAAGTATCAAACTTGCCAAAAGAAATCCAGGAGAAAGCGACACTTTCAAGAAATTTTCAGACATTTTTAAAATTTATGAATAAAGAAAATAATGATGAATAGATGGGAAAATTTCGATGAGGCATTAGATTGGATATATTCTTTTACCAATCTTGAAAGAGATCAGGATAAAAGGAAAGATAAAAAAAATTTCATTCTTTATCCTATTCAAAAAATGAATCAATATTTTTCCAATCCTACTGATAAATTTAAAATAATTCATGTGGCTGGTTCGAAAGGGAAAGGAACTGTTTCATATATTATTGGTAAGTATTTTGAAAGTTTGGGATATAAAGTCGGATTATATACCTCTCCACATCTTTATGATGTTTGCGAGAGGGTGAAGATAAATAATCAAAATATCGCTAAAGAAGATTTTTTATCTATTTTAGAGCGTATTTATGATTATGTTGCTAAAATAGATAAAAAGGAGGAGATACCTTCCTTTTTTGATATCTTTACTGAGCTTGCATTTATCTATTTCTATGAAAAGAAGGTTGATATAGCAATAATAGAAGTGGGACTAGGAGGTAGGCTTGATTCCACAAATATTGTAAATCCAATTCTTTCTATAATAACATCTATTACATATGAGCACACAGAAGTTTTAGGCAAAACTTTACCTAAAATTGCCTCTGAAAAAGCAGGTATAATAAAAGATAAAGTTCCAATTATTTTGGGTAAGAATAGAAAAATTGTTTATGACAGAGTAAAGAAAATAGCTTCTAAAAAAGATTCAGATTTATATTATTCCCAAGATTATTTATCTGTCAAAACAAAAGGATTCATAAAATCAAAATTAAAAATATTTTCAAAATATGAGATTGAAATCAAAGATAAATTAATAGAGGAATTTGGCAAAGGGATATTGGGAAAAGATGACTTTATTAAGGACAAGAAAAATTACGAAATGATCTCTCAATTAATCGGTTGTTTTCAAAATGAAAATATTGAAACATCTATTTGTGCAATTTTAGTTGCAAGCAAATTATTAAAGATAGACTTTATATTTGAAAAATTAAAAGAGATAATGAATGAAGCTTATTGGCCATCAAGATTTGAGATAATAAATTATAAAGGTAAGATTCTGATATTGGATGGAGCTCACACGGAAGATTCAGTAAAAAAACTTATAAGGACAATTAAAAAACTTATTAAAGAAAAATATTTAAATAGAGAAATTGCAATAATTACTGGAATGATGAAAGATAAGAATCATATTGGCATTTTAAAAAATCTATTAAAGATTTCAAAAACATTTTACTTTGTTGAACTTGATAAATGGAAGGATTCAAAGGTTACAAATTATTTAAACAAGGCAATTGAACTTGCAGATGCAAAAAATATTAAAATTACTTATTTTGTCCAAAATGGTGTGGATTGGAAAGGAAAAGATATTGTTGATAAAATATTAGAAAATAAAAAAGATATAAATACAATTCTGATAACAGGATCTTTATATCTAGCACAATATTTCAAGGATTTTTAAGATTATCTATGCAGTTTTCTATAAAGTCATTTTTAAACTTAAATAACTTTAATAGGGTAATTGCATTTTTCGGGACCTCACTTTCAGTAAATAATTCAACAAGTGAGTGATCAATGAATTGGTGAAGCTGGAAAAGTGGTAAGTCTTCTTCATTGGAAAGATACTGTGAAATTCTTTCAAGATTTTCTTTTGTAAATCCTATTATGCAGTATTTACGACATCTTATTCCTTCAGATATACCATCATAATGCGTTGAGATTATGGCAAATGAATTGCTTTGAGAAAACCTTTTAGCCATAGCTTTGACTATGGCTTTACCTTCTATAGGATTTGTACCAGAAGCAGGTTCATCCAAAAGGAAAAGATAACTATTATCAAGATTTTCGAAAAAAGGTTTGATAGAAACAAGTTCATATCCAAATGAGGATAAACCTTCTTTTATAGATGAAGAAGATGTCCTTGAAATATAAATACCATTAAAAAGAGGAATTACCACCTTTTCTGCGGGTAACATCAAACCAGAATGAACAAGATATGCTATTTGTGCAATAGTTTTTAATGCACAGGTTTTTCCACCCATATTTGAACCTGTTAATATGGTAGTTCCCTTATCCATTTCAATATTAATTGGTAAATACTTCATCTTTTCTGATTCCACATATTTTTCTAGTATTATATTTCTGCCATTTTTGATTTGAAATTTATCATTATAAATTTCAGGTATTATGCCATTTATCTTGAAGGCGAAATCGATTTTAGTAAGGTAAGAATCAATTTTCCCTATAAGTTCGAAACTTAGTAAGATTTCTTCTTTTTTTTCTTTTATAAATTGCGAGATTCTACCACAAATTTTAAGTTTTTCTTTATAAATTTCATTATTAATTTCATCTAGTTTTTCATAGATTTTAATGAGATCTTCATTGGCTTTTAGTTTGACTTTTATATATGAGGATGTTTCTTCAAGTATTTCAAAATCCTCTTTTTTAATGAGTTGTATTTTGATTTTATCATCTTTTAATATTATCTTTGGATTTGAAAATGAAATATTCAGCTCTTTATATTTATCTTCAATCTCTTTCTCTATTTTTATTTTTTCATTTTCAAATCTTTCCAAAATTTCTACTAGTTCAGTCATTTTAACACTAGAATTTTTATATATTGTAAATGTAGGTTCATAAGGATGAGTTCCATCTATCTTATTTAATAAATCATCAATATATTCAGTTGTATTTATTTCAAAAAGTGGAATTTGTGATATTGGAAATAAATTAAATATCTGTTTTATATTTAACAAAAATTGTTTTATATCGAAAATATCAGTTTCTAAAAATGTCTCACTGTACTTTCTTAGTAGATTTCTTAAATCCTTTATTGTTTTTATTTTGATTCTTAATTTTTCAAAAACAATCTTTCCTTTTTCAGTCTTGAAAAAGTCAAAACCTAATTTTTGTAATTTATAGTCTTCAATCAAAGCATTCTCATCACCTTTTTTGTAAAAAGGTTCTTTATAAAAAAAAGTTTCAGATCCAAGATTGTTTGAAAAAGTTAAGAGTTTTTGAATTTCATCTATATTTGCTTCTTCCCTATTAACTAAAAAGTTTTCATAAATATTCTTTTTCATTTTTTCACCTTTCAAAAAAGAAAATGATATAAAATTAAAAAAAAGTCTAATTGATTTTTTTTAAATATTATAGTATTAATTAGATATAAATAAAGATAACAATAATTCTTGAGGGGGTAATATGACAGAAGGTAATTTACTTATACCCTCTCTTGTCTCATTAATTGTTGGAGTATTAGTTGGTTACATATTTCGATATTTATATGCAAGATTGAAATTGCAAAGTGCCGAGATTTTGGCAAATAAAATTAAAGAGGAATCGGAAAAGAAAGCGGCTTCTATCTTGAACGATGCTGAAGAAAAAGTCAAAGTTAAAATGACTGAACTTAAAGAAAGTATCAATAAAGAAAGAGCTGAATTTGAGAAAGAGCTTAAAGAGAAAAAAAATGAACTTAACTCGATCGAAAAAAGGTTATCTAGCCGTGAAGAGAACCTCGATCGACTCTTAAAATCTTTAGAAGAGAAGGAAAGAGTTATCTTTGAAAGAGAAAGGCATATTAAAAACCGAGAAGACAGAGTTAATGAAAGAGAAAGCAAGATCGATAAAGAACTCGAGAGAATCGCTTCTCTTACTAAAGAAGAGGCTAGAAAAAAATTAGAAGAGAAGATTAAAGCAGATGTTGAAGAAAAACTTACATACTATTTTAATGACAAATTAAGCTCTTACGAAGAAAAAATAAAAGAACTTGAACTCGAAGCAGATAAAAAAGCAAGAGATATTCTAGTTTCCTCTATGCAAAGAGTCGCTTCAGATGTTTCAAAAGAGATGAATATAACCAACATTACTCTTCCAGACGATGAGATGAAAGGGAGGATAATAGGTCGTGAAGGAAGAAATATTAGAACACTTGAAAACTTACTTGGTGTAGATATCATAATAGATGATACACCAGAAATTGTTACTGTATCGGGCTTTGATCCCATTAGAAGAATTAAAGCTCAAATCACACTTGAAAATCTTATTAAAGATGGGAGAATCCATCCAGCAAGAATCGAAGAGGTTTATGAAAAAGCTCGACAGGAAGTCGAACAGAAAATAATAGAAGAAGGAACTAAAACTTTGTATGAGTTGGGCATTAGTGTTAATAAATTGAGCAATGAATTTATTCGAGCAGTTGGAAGTCTTTATTATAGACCTTCATATGGACAAAATATCTTGATTCATTCAAAGGAAGTTGCAAAGTTAGCTGCAATTATTGCCAATGAAATTGGTGCTGATGTTGAAGTAGCAAAGAGAGCAGGGCTTTTTCATGATATTGGTAAAGCCATCGAAAGTGATGTCGGAAATAAGCATGTCGATGAAGGTGTCAAACTGTTAAAGAAGATTGGTGAATCAAAAGAAGTTATCGCTGCTGTAGCATGGCATCATGAGGCTACAGGTTTTCCTCATTCAATAATAGATGAAAAAGAATATCCTGAAAGCGTTGAAGCAGTTATAGTTAGAATAGCCGATAAAATTTCTGGTTCTAGACCAGGGGTTAGATATGACGAAGGTGCATGGGGCGATTATATCAATAGAGTCACGGAGCTTGAAAAAGAAGCCAAGCAATTTGATAAAGTAGAGCATGCATATGCTCTTCAAGCCGGAAGAGAGATAAGACTTTTCGTTAAAGCCGATGTCCCTGAATCCGAACTTGATAACATCGCTAAAGAGATGAAGGCAAAAATCGTTAAAAACACCAAGATAAGATATCCTGGTAGAATAAAAATAACTGTCGTAAAAGAAAAAAGAGTTGTGGAGCATACTGACTGATGCTAAAAATACTTGTTTTTGGAGATGTCGTAGGAGAGGTAGGGCGTAATGCCCTATCTTATTTTATTAATAAAAACAAAGAAAAATTGCAGCCAGATTTAATTATTGCCAATGGCGAAAATGCTTCTGGTGGTATTGGAATTTCACCAAAAAACGCAGATGATCTATTTTCAATGGGGGTTGATGTAATAACTTCTGGAAATCATATATGGAAGCATAAAGAAATAATTAAGTATTTTGATAAGAATGAAAATATAATTCGTCCTTTAAATTATGGGGATAATGCTCCTGGTAAAGGATGGGTATTATTTTCGAGAAATGGTAAGAAATTTTTAATAATGAATCTACTTGGTCAGGTTTTTATGGATCCACTATTTCCACCAATATTTTCCTTTGAGTGCTTATATGAAAAAGAAAAGCATGTTTTTGAAGTTGCAGATTGTATAATCCTTGATTTTCATGCTGAGGCGACAGCCGAAAAGGTTGCAATAAGCTATTACTTAAAAGATAGAATAAACCTTATATTTGGTTCACATACTCATGTACAAACAGCTGATGAAACATTATTATCAGAGAAGACTGCTTATATAACAGATATAGGCATGACTGGGCCATCTAATAGTGTAATAGGTATGGAGATAGATATTATTATTGAGAAATTTAAAACCATGATACCTAAATCTTTTAAGGTGGCTTCTGGAGATGCAATTATTAATGGGATATTTTTTACTTTTGATGAGTCAAATAAGAAGGTTATTGGTATTGAACGAATTTTTGAAAAAGTTCCAGATCAAAAGCTGAAAGAAAGTAAAAATATTGAATTAAAATAATATTAAGAATTGATAATAGAATATAATCATGAATATCTTATATCAATACCTTATATAAATCCTAATATCAATACCCAATATCGACATCATATATAAACTTATTTTTAAGGTAGATATATGTCAAATCCATTAAAGTTAATTTTTAAATTACCGAAAATATAAGTGAATCTTCCTCCCTGTAAAAAACGAGCAGATAAGTTGTTGGGATAGGCCCTTAGCGAATGAGCGCCTATCCTTTTTTTTATATTTTTACCTTTGGATTTCACTTATCAGCTCAATATGGTAAGTCGAAGGGAAATTATCTATAATCATTAGTTTTTTAAGGTTAAATCCACCTTTTGATAAATCTGCTAAATCTCTTGAAAAAGTTGCTGGATTGCATGATATGTAAATTATTCTCTGGATTTTAGAATTTTTTATAGTCTCTACAACCTCTTTATCCATGCCAGATCTGGGCGGATCTACAAAGATCTGAACTACTCCACTATGGTTTTTTATAAAGCTAGAAGCATCAGAGGCTATAAATTCGATATTGTTAATGTTATTTTTTTTTGCATTGAATATCCCATTTGAAATAGCTCTTTTAGATATTTCATTTACAACTAGTTTATCTAATCTTTTGGACATCATAAGAGAGAAGAATCCAGATCCACCATAAAGTTCTATTGTTGTTAAGTCTTCTTTTACTAGATTACATGCCTCTATCTGAAATCTATCCAATAAGAAGGAATTCACTTGGAAAAAATCAGAAATTCCGACTCTATAATTAAAATCATTTACCCTATATTCACAAAAATTACTATCTGTAAGATAATTTAAATGGGAAGAATAGATATTAACCCCGTCTCTTAATGTAAAACCTTTTGTAAAAAGAAAATATTTTTTGTCAAGATTATCTAAAAAATCTTGCATCTTCTTTGTTAAAAGAAGACACTTGAAATTTGGAAAAGGAACAACTTTTAATGTTTTTGGGGCATAAAACCCTATCTCTCCTTCATTTGTCGTTTTAATCTGAACATTATTTCTATAGAAGAATCGACTTTCAGCTTTTATGATATCTATATCATTGTCTATATCTTTCTTACAATTTATTTTACCTATTTTTAATAGTGTATCTAAAACAATATTTTTTTTTATATTAATCTCATTTTCATATGTTGTATGGAGAAAGTTACATCCACCACATCTTGTGAAAATAGGGCATGATGGTTCTATCCTTTTATCTGATTTTTCAATTATCTTGATTGGTCTACCGATAGAATAATCAGTATGATTTTCAACAATTTCGACTTCACAGGTTTCACCTTCAAGTGTGAAAGGGACAAAACAGATTTTGCCATCATCTGTTTTAGAGACTCCAACAGCATTTGCTCCAATACTGTTTATTTTTAAGATTTGAGTTTCCAAATTATAATCCTGTTTTATTATTCTATAAAAGTATTTTTTCTGGTTTTACATTATAAAATTTTTAGATATAGTCAAAAAAACTTAATGAAGAATTTGGTTTTAAATTTGATTAGTTATTCTTTTTTATTTGTTTTAGTTTTTATCTTATTTGTTTTTATTTTATTTAGTTTTTGTTTTATTTAGTTTTTAGTTATTGAGTTGGATATTAAATGTTAGTCTTAAATTTTATTCAAGATGACGTTTTAATTATATTTAATAATGATTAAATGCAAATAGAAACTTGATTGAAAAAAGGGGGATTGTATGAAATACAATTTTGATAAGGTTATAGATAGAAAAAAAAGTGGCTCTCTTAAATGGGGGATATTGAAAAAAGCATACGATGATGATTCAATAATACCACTATGGGTTGCGGATATGGACTTTGAAGTACCAAAGAAGGTACAAAATGCTTTAATAAAAAGGGCAAAGCATCCCATATATGGTTATCCCTATCGAACAGAGGAATTTTATCAATCTCTTATAAATTGGTTTAGAAAAAAGTATCAACTTACATTAGATAAAACAAACATATTCTATGCTCCAGGAGTTGTCCCTGCTATATATATAAGTATACTTGCATTCACAAAACCAGAAGATAAAATTATTGTCCAAACCCCAGTGTATTATCCATTTTTTCAATCTGTGGAAAATACAGGTAGAACTCTTTTAATAAATAAATTAAAACTTGAAGATCAAAAATATACATTCGATTTTGAAAATTTATATGAAATTGCAGATAAAAATACAAAAGCTTTACTTTTCTGCAGTCCTCATAATCCAATCGGAAGAGTATGGGATAGTGAAGAACTTAAAAAACTTATTCATTTTTGTATTGAAAAAAATATCTTGATAATCTCGGATGAAATCCATGCCGATTTAATTTTAGGAAATAAAGTGCATATTCCAACATTAGGGGTATACCCGGAAGCAAAAGATATTGTTATTACTTTAACTGCTCCTAATAAAACATTCAATATTGCTGGACTTACAAGTGCCAATGTTATAATTTTTAATGAGGAACTTGGGAAAAAATATCAAAAAACTTTAGATGGGTTAGGTCTTGGTGTTTCAAATGTTTTTAGTATACCTGCCCAAATAGCAGCATACAACGAAGGTGAAGAATGGTTAAAACAGCTTATTTCTTACTTAAGAGAAAATTATCTTTATTTAAAAAAAAGACTTGAAAGGACGCCAAAGATAAAACTTTTCCCAATTGAAGCGACATATTTGGCTTGGCTTGATTGTAGGGATTTAAATTTATCAGATGAACAATTATCCTCCTTTTTTATTAAAGATGCAAAACTATTACTAAATGAGGGAAGACAGTTTGGTTCTGGCGGAGAAGGATTCATGAGATTAAACTTCGCTACAAGCAGAAAAATATTGAAAGAAGCGATGGATAGACTTGAAATTGCATATAAAAAGAGATTCGAATGATTTAGAATAATAAAGAATAATACGAATGATGTAGAATAATATAGAATAATATGATTAAAATTTGAAAGATAGCTAAAAATAGATAAAAAAGTTAAAAAAAATTTTAATATTAAATTGAAAAAACATTACCTTAAATTTTTTATTAATTTGAAGATAGGAATTTTATAAATAGATTTTTAAATTATGGGGAGGGTGGTCGGGGTTGCTGATGGGAAAAATATAGAAAAGATTGGTGAATATAAAGCGAAATAATTGAAATATTGAAATATAATTAGAAAAATAAATAATAATTTGGTAAAATAGAAAATTGGAATTAGAAAGATCGATAAAAGGGGTAGAAAAATGGAGATTGCTATAATTGGTAGAAAAGAATCTGGGAAGACTCTTTTATTTTCAATTTTAACACAACTTGAATATCATCAATTTAGTGTTGAAAATCAGGTTGGGGTCGCAAAAATTCCAGATTTTCGTGTTGATAAACTTGTCGAATACTTTAAGCCTAAAAGTATAGTTCATGCTAAAGTTACTTTCATAGATTTCCCAGGTGTTGCTAAGGAAGAATTCTACAGTGCAAAAAGAATTGCTCAATATAAAAATTGCGATGCTTTATGTTATGTGATACCTTATTTTATGAATCAAATGGAAACATATGAAGAAAAGATAGAACCTGAGCAGGAGATTAAAAAATTCGAAGAAGAATCAATTATCGCAGATTTATCAAGTGTTGAAACTAGGATAGAGAGTTTGAAAAGAAGCATGCAAAAAAGGAAAGAGAAAGAGGATGAAATTGAGCTTAAAATGATGATAAAATTGAAAGAGAATCTTGAAAAAGGAATACCAATAAGAAGTATAGAATTAAATGAAGATGAAAAAAAGATTTCTAAAGGATTTTCTTTTTTAACACAAAAGCCAATTTTATATATTTTAAACATCTCAGAACAGCAGATTCAGAAAATAGATAGTATTTTGAATGACTTAACAACTAAAATAGCGGATAGTTATCATAAGATATCTTTTATTTCATGTCAGATGGAATATGATTTGATGATGATGAATGAAGAAGAAAGGAAAGAATTCTTAAAAGAATTAAACTTAAAGGAAGATGCAAAGACAAGAATTTTACAGCAGGTTTTTTCTTTGCTCGATCAGATTTGCTTTTTTACCGTTGGCCAAGATGAAGTAAAAGCATGGCAGATAAAGAAGGGAACATGTGCCAAAGAGGCAGCTGGCACCATTCATTCAGATATAGAAAAAGGGTTTATTAGGGCAGAAGTTTATCATTATAGTGATTGGGAAAAACATAGAAGTGAAGAAGAATTAAAAAGAGAAAAACTACTTCGTCTTGAAATGAAGGATTATGAAGTAAAAGACGGGGATATAATCCATTTTAGATTTAATAAATAAAAATTACAAAAAAAATCATATTTTTTTTTCAATAGACTAAATTATTTTGATCAAAAAGTTGAATTTCAAAATTTTCATCTTATATTATCTAATAGAGATATCAGGTATAGAACTTTTCCTATTCTTTTATAGATTATTCTTTTAATAAATTTAAATCCTAATGAAATATAAAAGAATTGTTTTATGGGAAAATATTTTAATAAAAAAAGGTATCTATTATCTATTTTTATATTCATAATTACTATAAGCATAATTTTGATTTTTTCTTTTATCTCATTTGAAGAAAATAAGATTCGTCAAGTAAAAATAGGGATTTACCAAAAAGAACCCAAAGTTTTTATTAATAATAAAGGTGAACCCTCAGGTATATGGGTAGATATTATTAAGGAGATAGCAAAAAGGGAAGATTGGAAGATTGAATATTTTATTTCAGATTGGCAGAGTTGTTTGAATGGTCTTATAGATGGCAAGATTGATTTAATGTTAGATGTTGAATATTCAGAAGAAAGAGCAAAAATATTTGATTTTAATAAAATCTATGTATTGAATTCATTTTCAAAGGTATATGCAAATAAGAATATAAATATAAAAAATTTATCTGATTTAAATGGAAAAAGGATAGCTGTTCTTGTTTCTTCAGTTCAAGAAAAAAATCTTATACTATTAAAGCAAAATCTATTTTTTAACTATGAAATTATAGTAGCCGAATCGTTGAAAGATATCTTTTTAATGACAAAACAAGGTGTTACTGATTGCGCAATTACAAATAATTTTTCTGGTGACTATTTTTACAAAGAATATGGTTTAAAAGATACAAATATAGAGCTATTTAATACAGAACTTTTCTTTATAACAAAAAAGAATGAAAACTCAGAATTGTTATCTGCGATAGATAAATATTTATCTGATTGGAAATTAAATAAAAATTCAATTTATTATAAAATTTTGAAAAAATGGAAAGTATCAAATAAGACTAAGATAGATAATTTATTTAATTTTTTAATTTTAATTTTATCATTAATAATCTTAATTTCGATAGTATATATTTTTTTTACAAGCAAAAGAATTAAAAATATTAGGACCAAAATGAAACTCGCCTATGATTCTCTATATTTAAGTGAAAGATACTTTAAAGAATTTGCAGATATCGCTCCGATTGGTATCTTTAAAATTGATAACCAAGGAAATTTAAAATTTATCAATAACTTATGGGAACATATTACTGGTTTTGAAACCAAAGATTTGCTTGGAGAAAGATTTTTCCAAATACTTGATCAAAATAACAATAAATTCATTAAAGATTCATGGTTCAATAAAATTAATCAAGAAGATGAGTTTGAAGAGACATTATCTGTCAAAGATATTAATAATATTAATCATTGGTTTAAATTTAAAATAAGAAAGATTTATTCTATGGATAGAAGTTTTGATGGTTTAATTGGTATCTTTGATGATATTACTAATGAAATACTTCTTACAGAAAAATTGAATGAAAGAAATAAAGATTTAAGTATTTTATTCGATTTTTCTTCAGCAATCAATATGAATATAATGGAAAGCTCTTTTACAAAAATTATACTTAAAAAATTAATTGAGTTTTTTAATCTTGATGCAATAATCTTATTTATTTTAGATGGTGAAAAATTGATATTAAAAGATATGCAACCAGATGAAATTAGGGATTTGTGGAAGGTAGAAGATTCTCGCTTTATATGTGAATATTTATATGGTAAAATTGTTAAAATAAAGGAATCAATTTTTATAGATAATATTGAGGAAGTCGAATCATTTACAAAAGAGGAATTTATAAAGGCTGGATTTAAATCCATTGCCATTTTACAGTTGAAATATGTGGATGAAATAATTGGTGTTTTACTAATCGCAAGTTTTAAGATCAGTGGACTGCCTTTAAAAATAGACTTGTTGGAGTCTATTACTCAACAAATTTCTATATCTTTAAATAACTATATTTTGCATTCAAAATTAATTTCATATTCAAAAGATTTAGAAAACATTGTAAGAAAAAGGACAAAAGAGCTAGAGCAGGCACTTGAGAAGGCACAATTCGCTGATAGAATGAAATCTGCCTTTTTAGCGACAATGTCTCATGAACTTAGAACTCCATTAAATTCGATAATAGGATTTACTGGAGTTCTTTTACAAGAACTCCCAGGTAAATTAAATGATGAGCAGAGAAAACAGCTTTCAATGATTAAAAAAAGTTCTCAGCATCTTTTAGAACTTATCAATGATGTATTGGATCTTTCTAAAATAGAGGCTAGCGAGCTAAAACTTTCATATGAAAGTATAGAATTGCTACCATTTTTAGAAGAAATAATAAATAGCATAATAAATCATATTCAACAAAAAGGGCTTGAATTTGAGTTTTCTTTTGATAATAAAATTATGGCTATAAATTCAGATAGAAGAAGATTAAAACAGATTATAATCAATCTGCTTAGTAATGCTATAAAATTCACAGATAGTGGGAAAATTTCGCTTATATGTAAAAAGCAAGAGAATTTCATAACTTTTCAGATAATAGATACAGGTATAGGAATAAAAAAAGAAGATGCAAAACTTCTTTTTAAACCTTTTAGTCAAATAAATCAAGGTTTAAATAGAAATTATGAAGGAACTGGTCTAGGGTTATCGATATGCAAGAAAATTGTAGAACTTCTTGGAGGGGAGATCCAATTTGAAAGCGAATATGGGATTGGTTCAAAAGTCAGTTTTAAAATTCCAGAATAATTATCCTTTGAGTATTAAAAAATATAGTGATTCGTATTAAATTTATAATAAATTAGAAGAGGAAGTATTATGTCATTAATTTTAATAATTGAAGATAATGAACAAAATCTATATCTAGAAAAATATCTTTTAGAAAAAAATGGATACAGTGTTGAATTCGCCAATAATGGCTTTGAAGGAATTAAAAAATTAGAAAATATCTTTCCAGATTTGATTTTACTTGATATTCAACTTCCTGAAATTGATGGATATGAAGTAGCTAGAAGGATAAGAAAATTAGAAAGACATAAAAATACTCCTATAATTGCTGTGACATCTTATGCAATGGTTGGAGATAAAGAGAAAGTGTTAGAATCAGGGTGCAATGGCTATATTGAAAAACCAATAAATCCAGACACCTTCATCTTGGAAATTCAAAAATTTAAAAGGTAGGGATTGAATATGAATAAAATTTTGATTATAGATGATTATGAAGAAAATAGGTATTTGCTTAGAAATTATCTTGAAGCTGAAAATTTCATTGTATTTGAAGCTAAAAATGGTATTGAAGCTTTACATATTTTAAGGAATGAAAAAATAGATTTGATGATATCAGATATTTTGATGCCGCAGATGGATGGATTTACTCTATGTAAGACGGTAAAGGAGGATGAAAAGCTGAAGAATACTGCTTTTATTTTCTATACAGCTACATATACAGAACCCGCGGATGAAAAGTTGGCTTTGAGCCTTGGAGCTAGTAGATTTATATTAAAACCAAAGGAAAAGGATGAGTTAGTTAAGATAATAAAAGAGGTAATAGAACAGTATGCTAGAGGAGAACTTGAAACCCAAAAAACCCAAAAAATTCATGAAATAGAAGATTCAAATTATTATAAATTATATAATGAAATTCTAATTAGAAAACTCGAAAGTAAAATGATACAACTTGAGAATCTTAATAAAGAACTTGAAAACAACTTCAATTATTTTTTAAGAATAATGGATGAAATAAAAGAACCCATGGTGATTTTAAATAGTGATTACTATATAAAGGAAGCTAACCAAAAGTTTTGTGAAGTTTTCGGTCCAAAGGATAAAATTATCGATAAAAATTTTTTTGATTTGAATGAAGAATACTTTGAAACAAAAGATTTAAAATTACTATTAGAAGATTTAAGTAAGGATAATTTTATTTTAGAAAATTATGAAATTGAAATCGATAGAAACTACTTAATAAGAACATATAATATGAAAGCTACTAAGATCCGATCGAAAAATCAATTGGATTTTGATATATTGATTTTAATGGAAGATATCACTGAAATGAAAAAATTATCAAAAGAAAAAGAAATAGCTTACAAAAGTTTGATTCAATATGAAAAAGTCGATTCTATAGGTAAATTTGCCAGTGGGATAACACATGATTTTAACAATATATTAACTGTAATAATTAATAGTAGTCAGATGATTTTGGATTCGATTGATAAGAAAGCTGAATTATACGAAGATGCTAAAAATATTTATGACGCTGCAATAAGAGGTTCTGAATTAACAAAAAAAATACTATTATTCAGCAAGAGAAAAGAAACAAAGGCTGAGATTATAGATATTCATAAAGAAATAAATGATATCGATAAAATAGCAAAGAGGCTTATTGGTGAAAATATAAAAATAGAGTATTTCCTAAATGCAAATGAAACAAAAGTATATATGGATCCAATAAACTTTCACCAAGTTTTAATTAATCTTTATTCAAATGCAAAAGATGCAATGCCAAGTGGTGGTAAAATTATAGTTACTACGCAAAATAAAGATTATGAATCTGAGCAAAATGAAGGGATTTTTTCTGGCAAATACATTAAAATTGAGATAATCGATACTGGAGTTGGGATTGATAAAGATACTTTACCTAAAATATTCGAACCGTTTTTTACAACAAAAATAGAGGATAAAGGTACTGGACTTGGGTTATATCTTGTTTCATCGATAATACAACAGGCTAATGGTAAAGCGTATGTATTATCTGAAGAAAACAAAGGTACGACTTTTATATTGCTTTTACCTACTTTAAACAGAACAATGGAAGAACAAGTTAAAGGATTCGAAGTAAATACAAGTATAAAGATTGAAAATATCCTGATTATCGAAGATGACCCAATAGTGATTCTATCTATTGAAAAGATATTATCTAGAATAGGTAAAACAGTTAAAAAGGTAAAAACCGCAAAAGAAGCATTAAAATTGATTGAAGAAGGTTTTTCACCAGATTTAATTGTTTCGGATATAATATTGGAAGATATGTCTATAAATACTCTTTCAAGGTTGATAAAGAAGAAAATAGAAAGTGCAAAGATCTTATATATATCTGGTTATAGTAAGGATGAGATTATTAAACATATCGCTATGGTTGATGACTTAAATTTCATTCAAAAACCTTTTACATTGATACAATTGCAGCAAAAGATATTTGATCTTTTTTCAAAAAATTGATATTTTATTTTTCTAATAAAATTTCTTTATAAAATCCAAAAATCATTAAAAAAATTTTTGAAATTTCTTAAAAATGAATTATTAATAATTATGAAATAATGTTTTTTATTAATAAAATTTTAAGAACACAAAAATTTGCAAATTCGCTTAGGGGGATTTTGATGAAAAAACAAGGTCAATTTATTTTAATAGTAATAATTTTATTTTTGTTTTTTCTATTTTTCTCATGCCCTTCACCTATTGAAAAAGAAAGGGTCGCTACTCCTGTTATAAGTTTAGTAGATGGTGATATTTATTCATTAAAAACTATTTCTATTACTTGTGAAACAGAAGGTGCAACAATTTATTATTCAACAGACGGAAGTGAGCCAACTACTTCATCTTCTGTGTATGAAGGTCCTTTTATCATAGACGCAGGTACAGTGAAAGCAATGGCAGCTAAAGAAGCTTATTTAAATTCTATTGTCGCTAGTCAACTTTTTATATTAGCAACTGGAGTAACAATTTCTACAGACTTTCCTTGGACAAGATTTATTGGTAGTAGTAGCGAATTTGATACTATAGAAGACTTAGTCGTGGACAGTGAAGGTTATGTTTATGTAACTGGAAATATTGGTTATAATGCTGAAGATGGAAGAGAAAATGATGTATTTGTTGCCAAATATGATTCAAGAGGGGTAAGGCAATGGATAAAATATAAAGGTGGACCTGATGTAGATAAGATTAAAGCCATCAGATTAGATTCTTTAGGTAATATTTATTTGTTAGGATCAACTTGGAACTCTTTTGATGGACAAATGAATAGCAATTCTGATATTTTTTTAATAAAGTTCGATAAAGATGGTAATCATATATGGACAAAGTTTTATAATAGAAATAATACAAGTCCTTGTGCAGGTGATTATGCAGGTGATTTCGCCATGGATGGAAACTTTATATATGTTTTAGGTCATAGTGAAGAGGGTGAATTTGTTGATGAAATAAAACGCATTACATTGATTTTAAAATATGATACTAGTGGTAATTTTAAAGGTGGTATAGAAGTAGATAATACAAATTTACAAGTAACACCTAAATCTATGTTAATGAAAGATTCCAATAATATTTTTATTGTCGTAAGTGAAAAGAAAAACTATTTAACCAGTGAAAAATATTATTTAATGAGATTCGATTCCAATCTTTCTAGAACAATGGAGAAAGAAATACCAGAATTACGTTATTCAAGAAAAATGAGTATGGATAGCAACGGTTTTATCTATTTAGTCGGTTCAAAGGATAAGAATATCTATCTATTGAAATTAGATAGTAATGGTAATATACAAAACCAGCAATATTTTGGAGGAAGTAGTTTAGATATTGGTTATGATATTTACATAGATTCGGAAAACAATAAATATATAGTGGGATCTTCTTCAAGTTCATTTGATGGGCAAACAAATAAAGGGGGTGAGGATATAATATTGATAAAATTAAATTCTTCTGATGTTAAGCAGTATGTAGTATTAAAAGGTGGAAGTAAGGATGATGTTGGTTATTCAATATGCGTTACAAAGTCATCTGGTAAAAATATTATATATATAGTTGGTAAAACAGCAGGTTCCTTTGATGGGCAGACTTCAAATGGCTATAAAGATGGCTTTATAACAAAATATATAGAAGAGTAATTCATAAGTTATTAACATATTGATATTATCTATATATTTTACTTATATATTAAGCAATGATATTGATGTATAAATTTAGTGTTACTATAGTAAAGCTAGATTTTTTAATTCTACATCTATCTGTTTTTTTGTAGCTTCTGAGACTTCAACTAAAGGTGCTCTTAGTTCACCATTGTATAGCCCTAAAAGTTTCATAGCATATTTTAATGGTGCTGGATTCCCTTCTAAAAATAAAACTTTTATGAGTGGGAAGATTTTTAAATGAATTTGTGCGGCTTTTTCAATCATTCCACTTTTAAATTTTTTAAACATTTCTACCCATAATTCTGGTATAATGTTAGAACTTGTACATATTACACCATCCCACCCAATACACAAAGCTGGGAAAGTAAGTGTATCTTCACCCGAAAGGAGACAAAAGTCTTTCAATAGCATTTTCAACTTGGTGAATTCATCGAAGTCAGATAATGCTTCTTTTATTGCAACAATTTTAGGATTGTTTGTAAGTTTTTGGACAGTCTCAGCAGTTATTGATACTGCAGTTCTTCCAGGAACATTGTATACTATAATTGGAAGATCTGAAACTTCTGCGATAGAATTGTAATATTCTATTAAGCCAGATTGGGATGGTTTATTCGCAAAGGGGGTTATAACAAGTAGCCCATCTGGCTTATATTTATTAGCGATTTTTACCATTTCTATTGATCTTCTCGTCGAATTATGCGCTATTCCAAAGATAATTTTAAAGTTATTATCTTTATATTTTATTGCCTCTTCCCATAAGAGATTACAGTCATCCTGCTCTAATGTAAAAGATTCGCCAGTGCAACCACCTATAACTATACCATCAACACCTGCGTCTTTTTGTCTTTTTATAAGTTGACCAAATTTTTCAATATCGACTTTCCCTTTATTAAATGGAGTAATTTGTGCAGTTAATACACCTTTGAACATAAAAACCCCCTTTTACCTTTATTTCTTTTATCTTATATTTATTCAAATTTTTGTTTATTCCAATGTCGAAAGGAAAAATGCATAAGTAATGGCATCTTTAAGCATGAATTCTATTGTACAATTTTCATTTGGTTGATGTGCGGTTTCCTCTATTGTAGCCCAAACTATAGCAGGGTAACCAGCTTTTCTGAGTATAGCAGCACATGTGCCTCCTCCTATGCCTACAAATTTAGGTTGTAAACCTCTTGTCTTTTCAATGGCTTTAGAAAAGTTAATAACTAGTGGGTGATTGGCAGATGTAGGTTTAGGAGCTATATTTTTTTGTAAAAATTCAAATGATATTTCTACACCATACTTTTCTTCATAAATTTTTGCTATCTGTTTCATCTCATCAAAAATCCTATCTATATCATAATGTGGTAAAATTCTACCATCAAAACAGATTATATCTAAAGCTGGTATTGTGTTTACATTTTCAACATTAAGTTCTTTCTTTGTTGGTTCAAAGGTTGATATATTAGGTACAAAAAGATTATCTATATCGTTATATTTAGTATGAATATAGGAATCAATGGCTATTGCACATTCCATTGCTACCCTATGAGCGTTTTTTGCCAGATGAGGCATTGAAGCATGGGCTTGCTTACCTTTTGTTATCATCTTTACCCACATTATGGATTTTTCGGCGATTTCTATCTCATTTCCATTTGGGTTCCCTGCATCAGGAACTATGAACCAATCATCCTTACCAAAATTGAAATTCTCTAGTACATAAGAAATGCCGAATTCTGAACCTGTTTCTTCATCTGCGACAAACATTAAACCTAAATCATACTTTGGCTTTATATTTAGTTTTTTAAGTATTTTCGCAGCTATTATTGATGATACCAATGAAGCACCATTATCCTCTGAGCCTCTTCCATAGATTTTACCATTTTTAACGATAGGGGTAAATGGGTCATTTTCCCAAAGTGTCAATTCTCCAGCTGGGACTTTATCCATATGAGTCATGAACCATATCTTTTTAGTACTGTTTTCACCTTTTATTGTAGCTAAAATATTTGGTCTAAAACCATAAGGCACCTGGTTATCTGGTGCATTAACTTCGTCTATCTGATCGACTCCCATTTCCTCACATACCTTTTTTAACCATTTTGCAACTTCAAGTTCACCAGGTCCACCAGTCTTAGGATTTACTGAATTGAACGAGATAAACTTCTTAGATAATTCAATTAACTCATTCTCAAGTTCTTTTGCAGCAGTAGTTATAGATTCAAGTAATTTTTTTTCATCCATAAAAACCCCTTTATTAAATTATTAATATTTTATTATATTCATTCTAGCCAAATCTTAATATTGCCAATGGTCTTATACTAAGAAAACTATAATTTTATAATTTTCAAAATCAAAATAACATTAAAAGGAAATTCTTTTATAATTCAATATCACTGTATAAGAGAACCAATCTCAAGATCATAGTGGAATCTTTTTGGTAAAAGAATCTCTTGAGCAGATTCTATAGCGTATGAATCAGTCATACCAGCAATATAATCTACAATAGGTGAATAACCAATTTTTTTTTCTTCTTCACTATTGTAAAATTCATACATCTTTTTTATAAAGTCTGAAAATCGAATTGCAAGGAAATTTTTTTCTTTAAGGTATCTTTCAAATGAGAATTTATTGTTAGAGAAAATTTCGGATAGATAATTGTAGATTGTTAGTAATATCATTGAAAAATTCTTTTCGAAAATTTTTAATTTTTCATGAAGGTAGATTTTTTTATAATTAAAATCTATTAATTGTAAAAAAATTTCATGAATTTTATCCGAAAAGCTAATTGTTCCAGTTTTTAAGGAGTTTTCTATACAATCATTAACTAAAGTATCTATTATTTGGCTATTTTTCATCCCTAAATTATCTAATATTGGTTTTGGGATATCACTTTGAGAAATTAACTTTAATGTTAAAGCATCTTCTAAATCCCTTCCGACATAGGCTATTTTATCCGACATACGAACAATACAACCTTCAAAAGTGGAAGGATAATTTTGAAGTGGTAGATTAGAAGTTGCATCAGCTTCTATATCATTAATTTTTTTGTTTGGATAGATTGATTTTTCGAATTTTTCACCGCAGTGATATAAAATTCCATCTAAAACAGCATAGGTAAGATTCAAACCTTTCCCATAATTTGTAAGTTTAGTTAGAACTCTAAACGAATATTTCTCATGTGTAAAAGATTTGTCTTTTAATATCTTTTCAGCAATAATTTTTTCACCAAGATGTCCAAATGGTGGATGACCAATATCATGTCCAAGACCAATAGCCCATGTGAGTTCAGTATCAAGTNTCAACGCTTTTGCAATTGTTGAAGCTATTGAAGCCACATGAAGGCTATGTTCCATTCTGGTACAGATATGGTCATTTCTTGGTGAAAAAAATACCTGGGTTTTGCCTCTTAATCTTCTAAATGGGTAGGAGTGTAAAATAGCAGTTAAATCTCTAAAGTATGAACCGCGAACATCTTCTACCCTTTCGAATTTTCTTTTTGTTAAGACTTGATCAGAATAAAAGTTTGTGAAAAGATATTCATTCACTTTCTCTGAACTCAATTTTTACTCCAAATTAGAAAAGTGATCCTATCGAAAAAATATCATTTATTATTACAACTATCATTAAAATAAGTAATAAGAAGAATCCAACACTTTGAATTTTTGAAATTAACTTTGGATTTAGTTTTTTTCGACTTATTAGTTCAAAAAGAAAAAATAAAATATATGATCCATCAGTTGCTGGAATAGGTAGAAGATTTGTTAAACCTAAAACTAAAGTTATTAAAGCGAAAAATTCTAAAATATTTTTCATTCCTGTTTTTGCAACTTGAGATGAAAGATAAATTATCTTTATAGGACCAGCAACAGATTGACCGACATTAACTTTACCAGAAAAAAGTAATGGTATGCTTTTGATAGTTATAGAAAGAGTTTCATAGCTTCTGGGGAAAGCTAAAATTAAAGATTTAAAAAATGGAAGACCATCAATCTTTCTTTTCTCTACGTAAAATGAAAAACCCAAGTTAAATTTCTTATCTGCAAATACCTTTTTTGATACATAGGTATTATCAGTTTTTAAAAAAACAAATTCAAGATTTTCATACAGATGATTTTCAATAAAATTTGGTATATCTGAAGTAGAAATAACTTCAACTTTATCACCATTTTCTGCAATAATATAAACCAACTTGTCGTTTTTTTGAAGATTTAAGTCTTTAAAAACAGAATTACTGCTTATAGAATCAATAACAGGTGGAAGATACTGATAAATTCCTATAATCGATCTTCCTGTAGATCTTTCAACATCAGGTATTATTTTAAATTCCAAAGGATTTCCATCTCTTAATACCTTTATGTGAAGTTCTTTTCCCATTGCTTGACCAACAATCATTTGAATATCTGAAAATGATTCTATCTTTTTATTATTTATTTCTGTTATTATATCAAAAGAACGAAGGCCAGCTTTATAAGCTGGTGCAGATTCAAGTTCTTCAGTAATATAGATTTGAGGTGCAACAAAAGCCTCTACTGTAGGCATAGTTCCAGCGATGGCTATAAGAAGTACACCAAAAAGAAGGCTAAAAAGAACACCACCAGCAACAGCTAATAATCTAGGAAGTGGTTTCTTGGAATAAAAATCATCTTCTGATGGCACATAATCATCTGTGATCTGTTCTCCAGCCATTTGGCAAAAACCACCAAATGGGAAAATACCTATCTGATAAGTAGTATCTCCAACTTTTTTTTCCCATATTGGTTTGCCCCATCCGATTGAAAATCTTACAACCTTTATTTTAGCAAGTTTAGCAAAGATAAAATGTCCAAATTCATGAACAAGTACAAGAGTGAGAAAACCAATTATTGCTATTATATAATAAATTATTACCACATTTCCTCCATAAGTTTTTTTTCTTTTAGGTAATTTAAGATATCCTTAAAAACATACTCTGTAAAATTGGTAAAATTGACAAAATCATCCTTAATTGAAAACGAAAATTTATTGGAATTTTCTTCTAACTTTCTTAGAATAGGATTTTTATCCTCTTTAAATAAAATTGAATAAGAATCAATTAAGAGTTTTCTTAACTTAAAAAAATTAATCTTTTTTGAAAAAAGTAAATCTTGAAAGTAAGAATTTAGAAAGATAATTGTAGTACCTTGGATAAATTCCTTTTTATAATTGTGCATAAAAAGTTTCAAAAATGGGTATGTTTTTTCAATTTCACCATTTAATTCGAATTTAATTGATTTGTTAAGTATTTGAGAAGATCTATATGAAGTATTTATACCAATTTTATTTAAAAATTTATTGATAGGAAGAAGCATATCAGGGTGACTAGCTGCGACATAGTAATAGTTGCTTAAATCTTGAATAATAGCATGGATTTGTGATTTGGAATCAATTAAAATAGAAATTTTATCCTTTGATATATCGAAAAGAGCTTGAACTTCGATAAATTCAAATGCTTTATTAATCCCTGAAGAGGAATCTATAGTAATTCTTTTTCCCATATCCCAGTTAGGGTGTTTTATTATTTCATCTAAAGAAAGATCTTCTATCTCTTCTTCCTTCTTTCCTAAGACTTTCCCACCAGAACCAGTTATAAAAATTCTTTCGATTTTATCTTTAGGACAAGCTTTTAGAAGTTCATAAATAGCATGATGTTCACTGTCTAAAGGAAAAACAAGATCACTTTTAAAATCCTTAAATAATTCGTGCGAAATAATAATAGATTCTTTATTTGCACAACCAGAAAAAATATTAAAATGTTGTGATAAAAAAGTTGGAATAATGCCATTTATCCCAATTATTCCATTTAATATATAATGCTTGTTTTTATCCACTTGACTGTAAATATCATAAAGTTCTTCAAATGAAGAGATAATATCGACTTTTTGTCGTAAACTTAAAGGTAAGCTATTGAATACTTGTTCTTTATAGTATTCAGGAACAAAAAGATACTTTGCCCTATATTTTTCCTCTAAATCAATTAGTTTTTTTATTTGATTATAACCAGATAACAAAAAAATTTCAGGTTTATTTTTATTCTGTAGTTTGTCCATTAAACTTAGAATAAATGAACCTATTGAACCAGTAGAACCAAATATCGAAAGATTAACATTATCCATTACAAAATTTATTTTATATTATTCTTGAATAATAACAATAAAAACGAAAAATAAAATGGAAAGGCAAATAGAATCGAATCAATTGAATCCAAAATACCTCCAAATCCTTTTAAGTAATTTGAAGAATCTTTAACACCACAAAATCTTTTAAAGGCAGATTCAAAAAGATCTCCCATAATCGAAAAAATATTTGTAAAAAATATTAAGATAAAGATAATAAATTTATTTGAAAAAGGAAATACAAAAAATTTTGGAAATAATAAGAATAATAAAAATGGTAAAAAACTTCCAAAAAAAATTGCACCAAAAAAACCTTTTGTCGATTTGTTTGGTGAAACTTCAAGGTTCAAAGGTTTTCTAGGTAACCAATAAAGACCAATAAGATAACCAAAAATATTTGAACTCCATACAATTAGAAGGAAAAAAAGTAATAAATTTGAAGCAAAACTAAAAGAAGAGTAAAAAATTAAAATTGAGGAAAGAGATAATGCAACATAGACAAGTCCAAATAAATGTAAAAAAAGTGCAATTGCTTGTGATGAAATATTTTTTTTGAAAATATAGAAGAAACTTGTTGCAAGGAAAATGGTTATCAATAATAAGATAAATAACTCAAAGTTTATGATTAAATTAGAATAAATGAAAAAAAGGATTAAAACTAATAATGATTGAATTATAAATAAGGGTAAATTTAAATAAATTTGCTTATTTTTAAGGCATGAAGTGAATTCCAAGCAAATCAATATTATCAATAATAAAATAAGAATTGAAATTGATAGATAATATTTTAAAGGTGAAAAAATCAAAAATAAAACAACTGGTACTGCTAAAATGATAAATATTATTCTTCTAAAAAGTTCTTCTTTTGCCATGATTTACCATCTATTTATCTGTTATTCTTTTATTTTGCCAAATCTTCTATCTCTTTTATAAAATGATTCAATTGCCTTAACAAAGTGTGATTTTGTATATTCAGGCCAGAGTTGTGGCTCAAAATATAATTCTGTATATGCTATCTGATACAGCAAAAAGTTAGATATTCTCATCTCACCTGAAGTCCTTATCAATAGATCTGGATCAGGAAAATTTTTAGTTAATAAAAAGGAAGAAAAAGTTAAATTTTGATCTTCATCCTTGATATTTTTTTTAGATAATTCTTGAGCAAAATAAATTGCAGCATTATTGATTTCTTCTCTTGATGAGTAGTTAAAAAAGAAAAGAAGATTAAAAGTATCGTTTTCTTTCGTTATATTTTCAAGCTCATTTAGAATATGATTTGTCTTTGTTGGTAAGGTCGATTTATCTCCAATATGAATAAATCTTATCTTGTTTGACATTAATTTATTGATTTGATCTTGATAGTATCTTTCAATAAGTGAAAAGATAAAATCAACTTCATTTTTAGGTCTATTCCAATTTTCTTTAGAAAATGCGAAGAATGAACCATATTTAATATTATATTCTTTGCACCAATTGCAAACCTCTTCTATTTTATTCATGCCAGCTTCATGGCCAAAAAACCTAGGTTTGCCATGCTTTTTAGCCCATCTTCCATTACCATCCATTATAAATGCTATATGTTGTAAGCTCATCGTAACTATTAAATCGTCATTATATCTTTTTCTTTTTCCTTGAACATTTCGTCGATTTTTTTTATCGCTTTATCTGTGAATTCCTGAATCTTCTTTTCTCCTTCATCATATTCATCTTCACTTATATCACCATCTTTTTCCATTTTTTTCAGTTTTTCTATAAAATCTCTACGAATATTTCTTATTGCAACTTTTCCTTCCTCGGATTTCTGTTTTATAAGTTTGACGAGATCTTTTCTTGTTTCTTCAGTAAGCTGAGGTAGTATTAGTTTAATTATTCTTCCATCATTTTGTGGATTTAGGTTTAAATTTTCCTTCAAAATTCCTTTTTCTATAACAGCTAAAGTCTTTGGTTCCCATGGAGAAATAACAATTGTTCTCGCATCTGGTGTTGAAATCGAAGCTATGTTTTTAAGAAGAACAACTTTTTGATCCACTTCAATTTTAACATTTTCTACCATTGCTGGTGATGCTTTAGCACCTCTAACTTTCTTAAATTCATCTTCCAGAACCAATATGGGTTTCACCATAGCTTTTTTGACTTCTTGGTAAATATTATCTAATGCCAGGGACATATATCCTCCTGATATATTAAAGTTCCGACTCTTTTTTTCTCGATTAAAAGTGAGTATATAGATTTTTCATCGAATAGATCAAGGACAACCACAGGGATTTTGGTTTGTTTACATATATCTATTGCGGTAAGGTCCATAATTTCGAATTTTTCTTTTAAAAATTGATCATAAGTAAGAAAATCAAATTTTTTTGCATTAGGATTCTTCTTAGGATCATCTGAATATACCCCATCGACTTTGGTCGCTTTTATAAGTATATCTGAATTTGTTTCAGCAGCTCTTAAAGCAGCTGCACTATCTGTTGTAAAATATGGATTCCCTGTGCCTGCAGTAAAAATAGCTATCTGTTCATCTTTTATGGCTTTTTGATATTCTTGATAAGAAAAATATGAAACAAGTCGTGGAATATCTATAGCAGAGAAAATTTTAGAAGGTAAATTGCAGGAGGAGAAAACTTCTTCTATTGCAAGACCATTCATAGTAGTAGCAAGCATACCGATGTAATGGGCTTTGTAATCTTTAAATCCATTTCTAATAAGGTCCTTCCCTCTAAAAAGATTCCCACCACCAATAACTATGCCAATTTCAATTTTATGTTCATAAATTTTTCTTATAAGATTAGCAAGCCATTTTATCTTATTGTAATCTATGGGATAATTTTCCGAAGAAATTGCTTCTCCAGTTATCTTTATAAGAACACGCATTAGTTGGATCCAATATTTGTGAATTTGAAAACTTTAGCTTTTATTTTAATGTTAAACTTCTTTTCTGCGTTTGATAAAATTTCACCAACTTTTTTGGATTCATCCCTTACATAAGGGCATTCTAAAAAGACTTTATCGGTAAAAGATTTTTTTGCTTTACCTTGAATAATACCTTGAAGGACATGCTGTGGTTTATTTGCAAATGCTGGATCTGCTAAAACCTGTTTTTCAACAATTTTGATCTCTTCATCCAATTTTTCCTTTGGTATATCGTTCATAGAGTAATACTCTGGTTTGTAGAATTGGACTGAAACAACGATGGAAAATAAAATATCTTTTAATTCATCACTCTCTGGCATTGGTTTGTCAAGTTCAAACTGAACAATAGCGGCATTTTTCCCCATCTGAACATATGGAAAAACTGGTGTTTTATCATCTCCTTCAATCAAAATAATATCTGAAATTTTTATGTTTTCATTGAATTTTAATACAGCAGAAGTCCTAAGTTGCTCTATTTCACTATCTATTGATTCAACATTTTTAATTTTTTTCTCAAATAATTTTTTAGCAATATCTTTTGCAAAATTTCTAAAATCCTCTGAATTTGCAACAAAATCTGTTTCACATTCAATTTTAGCAAGTATTCCAGAATATTTATCTTGATAAATTGCAACTCTTCCTTCAGATACAGCTCTATCTGCTTTTTTAACTGCTTTAGCTAGCCCTCTTTCTCTAAGAACTTGGATGGCTTTCTCAAAATCACCATTTGCTTCCTCAAGTGCTACTCTACAATCACCAATGCCTGCACCTGTCATCTCTCTTAATTTTTTAATATCATCTTTGTTTATGTTCATATATAACTCCTTAAAAAAATACGAAAATTATTAAATAATATCTATTCACCTAAAAAAATTGAAAAAAAACAATTGAAAAATAAAAGTTAAAAATTTAACTAAAATAAATAAAAAGTTTTAAAACATTTCGTCTTTATTATCCGATGAGTCATTTTCTTCTTGATCTTCTTCAGAAGAAGATGATGTGTCCCCAGAATTCTCATTTTTTATATTACTGGTGCTAATTTCTTCTGAACTTGATATATTTTGGTCTTTTCTTAGATTTCTTCCTTCAGCTATAGCTCTTTCAACCATTTCGCAGAAAACACTAACTGCTCTTATTGCATCATCATTTCCAGGAATTGGAAAATCTACTAATTCTGGATCTGAATTTGTGTCAACGACAGCAACAATTGGAATATTCATCCTTTTGGCTTCAAGTATGGCATTTTGTTCATATACTGTATCTATGATAAATAAGAGTCCTGGAAGTTTATGTTGGATCTTAATAAGTCCACCAACATTTTTTCTTAATTTTTCTAATACTTTTCTTTTTCTAGAAATCTCGGCTTTAGAAAATCCAGGGAAATTATTCTTTTCTAGTTCTTCAAGATCTAGAAGTTTCTGAATAGATTTTTTAACTATCTCATGATTTGTTAATGTTCCACCAAGCCATCTATTAGCTACATATGGAGAATCACTTTTAGTTGCATATTCAATAATTGATTCCCTAGCCTGTTTTTTAGTTCCAACAAAAAGAACATCGTAACCTCTAAAAACTGTTTCTCTTATTTTTTCATAAGCAGCATCTGCAAGAACAGAAGTTTTTTGTAAATCAATTATATGGATACCATTTCTTTTTGCATAAATATATGGAGCCATTTTTGGATTCCATCTTTTTGTTTCATGACCAAAATGTGCACCAGCTTCAAGAAGCGTTTTAATAGGTAGTACTGACAATCGTAACCTCCTCTTTTGAATAACAAATAAATCTATTATAGTATTTTAAAAATTTTTCAACTGGAAATCCAATGACATTTGTAATTGAACCGTCAACCCTTTTAACAAGGGCCGAACCAGCTCCTTGGATCTTATAAGCACCAGCAGCATCATATGGTTCAACAGTATTTATATAATTTTTTAAGAGATTATCAGATAAAAAATTAAAGTATACATTTGTTTTTTCATGAAATAAATAATATTTATTTTTCAAAAATAAACAAACACCAGAATAAACTGTATGTTTTTTCCCATTTAATTCTTTTAAAATAAAAAATGCATCATCTTTTGATTTCGGTTTTGGGTAAATTTTGCTACTTTTATAGACAATAGTATCTGCTGTGACGATAAAATAATTAGACCATGTTAAGGATAAATTTATATTGTTTTGAGAATTTAAATATTCAATTATGGAATTCATTTTTAATTTTGCATTTTCTAAAACTGTTTTTTTAGGATCATTAAAATTCTTTTCTAGACAATTAGGCTCAATTATTTGAAATTTATCAAAAAGAATTGAAAACAATATTTTTCTTCTCTCTGAAGATGAGCCTAGGATAATATTAATATCGTTACTTCTTATCATTAATGTCTTCTTGTTGTATTTTTTATTTCTTCAATTATTGGTATTGCTTCTTTAGAAACTAAAAATTCGTATGTAGCTAAAGGAACAATTTTTTTTATTTCATCGAATTTGTCTTCTCTAATATATTGCCTGACTGTTGACGCGGAAATAGCTTTATCATTAAATTTTTTTCTTTCAAGGATAGTAAATTCTATACCATATTTTGGTAATAGTTTTTGCATGGTTTCATTATATTTTGAAGTAACTTGACAATAAGGTTCTTCACCAACAAATCTTTTATTTATAGCTAAAACAGGTGCTATTTTATTACCAAAAATCGCGACATCTAATTCAGCATGAACTTGATCTTTAGGTAAATCTTTTAAAAAGTAATCTGGAAAGGTAGCTGCAGAGATTATATATTGCGAAGAAGGAAGAATAGTAATATTGTCAAGGTGTTTTGTGGCTTTTTTGACTATTTCAAATCTATACTTAAAAGGGAAATATGAAAGTTCTTCTTCTAAAATGAAAATAAAAAGATGTTCAGAGATTTCTGCAACTTTTTCAATTAAGTAAAGATGTCCATTAGTCATTGGGTTACAGTTCACTATTATAGATGATGCAGCCTTATATTTTAGGGAATTTCTAATTGATTTTAAGTTTAATAAATAATCATTAAAGTCTGGCTTACCTCTTTCTAACAAGGCAACATCTATGGTTTTTTCTATTAAACTAAAACCAAAAGATGAAAAAATATCTATATTTTTTGGATTTGTATATACCAGGAAATTTGAATAATTTTTTAATTTTATCTCTTCAAAAGCCCAAGTTAGTAATTTACCAGTGATATTTTCACCTTGATAATCAGGGTCAATAGCAAGACCTTTAATTATATTCCTGTAAAAACCAATAATACCAGCTATTTTACCAAGATCAGAAGTTAAAATTAATACCTTATCAATTGGTAGTTTAACATCGAGATTGTATTTATGCCATAGGTTTTTTAACAAATTTGGAATTGAACTTTTCCCCTCTAAATTATAAATATCTTCTTTAAAAAAAAGCATATTTATATCCCTTTAATTTTGGATTTCTTTTAGTAGCTTAGTAATCTCACTTCTATCAAAATATTCTATAGGTCTTAAGGCAATAAAATCTCTAGCAAGTTCACTCAAAACACCAATTGAAAAAAGATATCCTTTGACTGCTTGTTTTTCTTTCATTTTTAAGTGAAACTCCTTCACAACAATCTCACCCACTTTATCGGTGCTCCTAATGAACCTAAATAAAATTAATACAACTTTTGAGCCTTTAGATTTTGAAATCAAAAAATCTGTGGTTTTATCATCTATAGCTTCTGTTTCTAATAAATTATATTGACCTAGAATAATACTTATCATTTTTTGAGATATCTTATCTGCATCTTTCTGATTAGCAAGGCTATATTGTCTTATTCTTTCATCTGAAGTCAAAGATGAAAAAGTGTTTATTTTTTCGGCTACATCTTTATATTTAGGATCAACATTATAGATTTTATCCCAAAATACTACAGCCTCATTTATTTTATTTAAGTTTACATTGATTTGAGCTAACTGATATAATGAAGATAGATATATTTCCTTAGGACAATCCCTAGCTTGAGTAGCTTTTAAATAATAAGCAAAAGAAGTAGTGAAATCCTGTTTTGAAAAATAGTATTCTCCAAGAGTAAATAAACATTCAGCTCTTAATTTGGGATTTTGTATTCCAATTTTTAAATATTTTTCAGCTTCTTCATTTAGTCCTAATTTATAAAGAATTAATCCAAAATAGGCAATTGCTTCAATATCATTTGGAAATTTTTGAACATAACTTGATAATATTTTTTGAGCTTCAGAAAGTTTATTTAAGAGATATGAGTTTATAGCAAATATTTTCACAAATTCTTTATCAAATTTGGCATTTTCTTTATTTGCATAGCATTTCTTAAAGAATACATCAGCTTTATCATATTGTTCTAAATAGTGATAAACTAATGATAATAATTTTAATATTTCTATATCATTTGGGTTTAAGCCATTTGCAGTTAAAAGATACTTCAACGCAAGTTGATACTTTTTCAAATTTTTTGCACAAAATCCAGCAAGATAAAGTATTTCATATTGCTTCCAGTTTTGTAATGCAGATGGCAAAGAAAGTGCTTTTTCAAGATAGGTTAAAGCCTCTTTGTAATGTTTGTTTTTAATATATAGTAAGGATAAGTTTTTTATAGCTTCCCAATTTTCTGGATCTTCTTTTAATATTTCTTGCAATCTTTTTTCTGCTATCTTATCTTCACCTTTTAATAACTCATTTTCTGCTTTAGCCAACTGCATCCTTTTTTTTAAGTATCTCAAAAGTATAAGAATTAGAGAAATAATGACTAGAATTGTAACAATGGTTAAAACAACTATAAGGGACACAATTCCCCCTTTTGAATGTAAAATCAAATCAAAATAAATATAATTCTTTTATGAACTATTTCAATATATTTGAAAATTAAAAAAATATAATAGCTTGAAAAACTTTACTTTTAAAGTATAATAAAAGTTAGAAGTATGGCAAAGAAAAATTCCATAATTATAATAATGATACTCATAATCCCTTTATCTGTTATATCAATTTATCTTATAAACCATCAATTGTATCAGCTAGATTTTTTATCAAATTTAGATAAAGGTGAAAGTAAAAGTAATGAAATTAAAAACAGTAAAGATTATGATAATTTTATTTTAAGTGAAATAAATCTTACTGACTTTAGTAAACCTTTAGATTATCCTCTTTCTGATTATAGAATTTTCCCTTATACTATTGTTTGGAAAGATACATTATCCAATATTGCTTGCAAATTTGAGTTAACTAAAGATGAAATTGCTATTTTGGTTTATTTAAATAAAATTAAAGATAAAAACTTAATAATAGCTGGGCAGACTTTACTTATAGCAAAAAGAAAAAAATAAAATATTAAATAAATTGATTAATTCCAATCTCAAATAACTTTTGCGCAGAGGATTTATCGTAATACCGATTATATATGTCAATGGAAAGTAAAAATTCTAAAAGAGATAAAAACTTTTTTTTGCCGAAATTTTCTATTTTCTTTAAGTCGTATTGAAGTCTATAAGGGTTGTATTGAAAATTTATCTTATTAAAAAAGCTTAAAATATTATTTTTATCAAAATTAGAAAGATAACTTTTCTCTGAAATTATAGAAGATAAAATTGTCAAAATCTTTACTTCCTTTAAAAAAGGCTGAAGAAAGCTATTAAAATCATTCTCACTTTCTATGAATTGGATATATTGATAAAAAAAGGAATATTTATCTTTTTGGAAAAAGCTGTTAGTTATATTAAAGATAGTAAAATTTGATGAAAAAGATAAAAACTTAATTGAAATTTCTTTTGTAACTATATTACTCTTTATTTTATTAAGATAAATTAATATATCTTCCAAGACCTTTTCAAGAGAACTAGATATATTATTAAAATAACTATTAAATAACTCTTCTACACTATTATTTTCAAATTTTATATTGTTTTTAACGAAAAAATCTTTTATAAATTCAGAAGAAGTTAAGTTTTTTGGGAATTGAATTATAGAAGTATCAGTATCTTCTGAAAGATTTTTCTCATCTGTAAAAATAAATAAGTATAAATCAGAGGGGAAAACTAATTTCTTTAGACTGCTTAAATTAGAGGAAAAATTATAGATAAATATTGCTATAGTCTGGCTAAATAAACCGAAATTATTTATATATTCTGTTAGTTTTTTAACATTTATATCATCATAAATTCTATGAAATTCTATTTTATCTCTATAATTTTCTCTCAGTGTTCCTACAATACTTGAAATAATACTGTTTTGTAAATCCTCAGGGAAATTGTTCAATAAGGTAATTTTTTTTATTTTGGAAATTTTATTCTTTATTATTTCATCAAAAATCATCAAAATCTATCCCATATTTTTTTAATTTTTTATAGAGGTTTGTTCTTTCTATATTAAGTGATTGGGCTGTTTTGGTGATGTTGTAATTAAATTTTTTAAGACGATTTAATATTATCTCTTTTTCAAACTGCTCTCTTAAAGTTTTAAGATCTTCAGCATTATCAAGGTCATACTCTTTTTTGTAACCTTTTTCAATAACCTCTTCTACAAATTCCTTACTAATATATTCAGATGGGGTTAAAATATTTATTCTATCTATTATATTTTTTAATTGTCGAATATTTCCAGGCCATGGATAATTTTTTAAATACTCGATAGAATCTGGATCAAAACTTTTAATTCTCAAATCCCCACTATTTTTTATCTTTGAGATAAAATACTCTATTAACAAAGGGATATCTTCCCTTCTTTCTCTAAGAGGTGGTAAAAATATTGGTATGACATTTAATCGGTAGTAAAGGTCTTCTCTAAAATTCCCATTCTTAATTGCTTCTTCCAAATTCTTATTTGTTGCTGCAATAATTCTGACATCAGAAGAAATAATCTCAATACCACCAATTCTGTTAAATTTTCCATCCTGGATGACCCTAAGAAGCTTAGATTGAAGATCTAAAGGCATATCACCTATTTCATCTAAAAATAAGGTACCTTTATTAGCGATTTCAAAAAGCCCTTTTTTTTGGCTAAAAGCATTTGTGAATGCACCTTTTTCATAACCAAATAGTTCCGATTCAATTAAATTTGATGGAATAGCTGCGCAATTAATTTCTACGAAATTACAGTTCGCTCGATTAGAATTTATATGAATAAGCCGAGCTACAAGTTCTTTACCAGTACCATTTTCACCATAAATGATTACTTTTGAATCAGATTTACCAACCAATTTAATTAAGTCTTTAATCTTTTTTATCTGTGAAGACTCGCCAATGAACTGGTCAGTCATGAAATTTAAGTTTTTTAAAGTCAAATTTTCATTTTTTAAAGAATAAACATAGTTAACCTTTTTTATTGTTTGCAATATAAGATCAATTTTTAATGGTTTTGTTAAAAAATCAAAAGCCCCTAGTTTAGTAGCCTTTACAGCTAAATCTATTGTACCATGACCACTAATAATTATAACCTCGACTTCTGGATATGTTTTTTTTAACTTTTCTAAAATAACTATACCATTTTCATTTTCTAAAATAATATCTAAAAACACACAGAATACTTTATAGATTTTCATCGCTGTAAAAAGTTCTTCACTTGTAGATACCGTTATTACTTTATTTCCTTCATCTTCAAGTATTTCTTTCATTAATGTGCGAATATCATATTCATCATCACAGACAATTATATATTCATTTTCCATATTTCCTCTTCAATGAATTGGTTTTGTTAATATATTTGCTTAAAGTAAGGGAGTTGAATTAAGAAAGTTGCTCCTTTATAATTTAAATTATCTAATTTACCATTACCAATAAATTCTATATTTCCATTCATGCTTTCAACTATTGATCTTACGATGGCAAGTCCAAAACCACTTCCATTTTCTTTAGTAGTGTAATAAGGTTCAAATATCTTATTAGGATCTATTTCTTTTATCCCAGAACCTGAATCAGTATATATAATCTTAAAATACTTTTCATCTTCAATTTTTGAGGCAATAAAAATCCCACATTTTTGATCCACCTCAATTTTAGAGGCTTCATATGAATTGATGATAAGATTATTAAAAAGAGACTCCAACTCATCTTTTTGTGCAAATAAATATATAGGTTCTGTAGGAATTTCAACTTTTAGTTCAATCCAGTCAGAGTTCCAAAAATTTTCGATGTTCTTTAAAAACTCATTTATTGAAATATATAACTTATTTTCATTATTTTTTTCACTAATTGAATAAAACTTGTTTATACTATTTCTTATAGATTCAACATTTTCTTGAATTACCTTTAATTTTGAAGTGAGGTATAAACGATAATTATCTTGATAAGGGTATTTTTTCTCAATAAGCTCACATGAAAGAACTATTGGTGTCAAAGGATTTTTTATCTCATGGGCAAATCTTGAGGTGACTTTGGCAAGTATTTCAAATCTTTCTTGATATTTTAACAGTAATGTTCTTTGTTCAAGTTGTTTTTGCATTCTATTGAATTGAATAATTAAGAAAGAAAGTTCGTCAAATCTTTTTTTAGTAAGTGGAATAGGAGCATAAATGTTAGAAGAAACTTTTTTAAATTGATCAACAAGTAATTCTAAAGGTTTTGTTAAATTAGAAATATATTTAAAAAGATAAAAAACTTGAAATAATAAGAAAGGAATAATGATAAAAAAAATCGAAAGAAGAATAATAAGTGGTGCATTCTTCTTTTGACTATATATTTTCTTATATTGGGTTATTAATTCGAATAAATTATTTTTAGAGTTTATAATTTCTTGAGGAACCTGGTAGATAAATGAAAAATTATTGTGATTAAATACAAAGTAACCTTTATTATTTTTTTCTGTAAAAGTGATTTTATCTATTTCAGTTAATAAAATTTCATTAACAAAATCTTTATCTACATTTGAGATAAATGTTTGATCACGAAATTGTAAAAATTGTATTAGGGGATCTTCCATCAATATTTTTATGGCTTTATTATAATCATCATCGATTAATTTATTTAAATTGTTTCTATATTCATTAATATTATCGATTGTATTTAAGTAATTCTCCTCAATAAGAAAATTAAAATTATCATATACTTTAGTAATAGATGGCGAAAACTCAACTAAAGAAAATACTAAAATAACCAAAATCAAAATAGAAATAATATTTACTATTAAATAGGAGGTAATCTTAAATTTCAAGATTTCTCCAAAGATTCTTTTCTTATATTTAATAAATTGATTAAATAGTATAGCTGAAAAGATATTTAATAAGATCAATTCCGCTAAACCAAATATTACAACAATAGGATTTAATATTATCATTGAAGGGATTTTTAAAAGATAAAAAAGTAGGATAATGATAGAGTTAAAAATTAATAAAAATAAGGTTATTAGAAATCTGTTATTTTTGATTTTCATATGATACTATATTACTTATGAGATTTGCAATTTTCATATTATAAGGATTATAAAATAAAAATAGAAAAAATAGTGCTGGAGAAATTGGAGCCAATGAATTTATTGTAATATCTGAAGAACAAAAATAATTTCCAGTCTTGTCAAGTTGAAAGATATTTTCTATTTTCATGTTGTTTATTAATTTCAATATCTCTATTATTGAACTACTCTCATAATATTCCTTAGATGAATATAGTGTGAAAATTTTTTTTTCATTTTTATAACTTAAATAGTACTGATATTTTACTTGCATAACTTTTTGATCCTGAGATAACAAAGTAGTTGAAATCTTTTTAATCAATAAAATATCGTACACTATTTCAGCTTGATTATTGAAATATAGCAAATCTATAAAAGATTGTGAAAAGTTGAAATTTAAAATGTACGAACAAGAAATGGTATTTTTCTCAAGAAATATAAGAAAAATATTTTTAGATTCTGCACTTAAAAAAAATATTACAGACAAAGAAAAGATTAAAATGATAAGTAGCAGTTTTATCTTTAATTTTAACATAATAATTTTATCTGAAATTATAAATAAAATAAAGACCTATACTATCTTGAGTTATGATTGGTGAAATCTGGAAATCTAAGTTATAGTAGTCTGAATAATATTTATAGGAATTTATAGCACCTTTATAAGCAAAATATGCTGATATTATTCTATTTAATACATAAATAGATACATATGAAACAAAGAATATTTTTTCATTATCATTCAGAGAAGACCAATTTATATCAAAAGGTTCTGAAACATCAGGTTCCGTAAAAAACTTAGAATAGATAGCGATATATAAAACTAACTTTTGGGTAAAATCAATTAACATAAAAATAGAACCTTTAAAATAATCTTTTATATAAAACTGTCCAAGTCCTGGATATGTCCAGCTTAAAAGAGATGCAATAAAAGGAGAAGGGGGGATAGACTTGATTTTCTCAGAATTAATAGAATTGTATTTTTCACTTGTAATGGCACTATCTATTACTGAAGCAACATGTACAGCTAAAAATAATGTACCCCACAAAGTCAAATTGAAGTAATCTTCTTGATCTGGATTCAAAGGTGGTATAAAGGTAAAAGTAAAAGGCCAAGTGTAATTTATTTTAACAACTGAGGCTAAACCATAAAATGAAATCAAATATTCAAGACCAAGATAAATTATTCCTTTAAAAATATTTTCTGAATATATTAATCCAGCTCCAGGTATGTACCATGATAACATGGCAGCAAACAGTGGATCTTTCTTTTCTAAAAAAGTATTTTCTTGAGCAAATAGATTGCTACTTAATAATACTAGGCAGATGAAGAAAATTATTATTTTTATTTTCATAATATTTCCTTAATTTTATGTATTTATATAATTCACTATAGGAAATTTCATATCGTATAAATATTTTAGATTAATAATTAAAGAAAATCAAATTTAATTTATAATCAAATCTGAAAATTATTTTCAATAAGATTCGCAATTTCATTGATTGCTATATCTTCTTCATCACCATCGGCAATAATTGTAATTTGCGACCCATAAGTAAGAGCTAGCATCATTATACTCATTATAGATTTTGCATCTATTTCTACATTATCTCTTCTAATTTTTATGGTTGTATTTTCATAAGAAGAAGCTTTTTGAACAAGTATAGCAGCTGGTCTGGCGTGGATTCCATCATCTAACTTAATTGTAACAGACTTTTCTTTCATTTTGTATTCCCATAATTACTAATAAAATAAAATTTTCTTATTAACTAAACTATCTTTTTCTTTTGTCAAATAAAAGAAAATAATAAATAATATAGTTTTATTTGTTATTATAGTTTTATTTTTTTTTCAGATTTCATCCATTTTATAAGAATGTTGTTGAAAGATTGAGCGGAATTGATTCCAGCTCTTTTTAACCTTAAATTCAAAGCGGAAGTTTCTATAATCGCTGGTATATTTCTTCCAGGACGAACTGGAATAATTAAAACAGGTACTTTTATGCCTAAAATAGATTCATATTTATCTATAAGACCAAGTCTATCGTATTTTCTTGACTGATCCCAATCTTCTAGTATTATTTTTGCATCAATTCTCTTTTTTTCTCTAACTGCAGCAACTCCAAAAAGTTGAACAACATTTATTATCCCAACTCCACGAACTTCCATAAAGTGAGGGGCTATCTCAGAACCTGTTCCAAAAAGAAAATTTCCAGACATTTTTTTAATGACCACCATATCATCTGAGATTAATCTATGACCTCTTTTTATAAGATCTAAAGCCGCTTCTGATTTGCCTATGCCAGATTCACCAGTTATTAAAAGGCCAACGCCATATACTTCAACAAGATCTCCATGAACAGTTATTGACGGTGCAAACTTATCTTCTAAAAAAATAGTCAATAATTTTTTGAGAACTGAAGCCTGCTCTGAAATTCTAATAATTGGAATATGATAAGTTTGACATAAAGTTATTAATAATAGAGGGGGTTCTATTAATTCTGGAAGAACAATTATAGCGGGGCAAAAGTTAGAAAAAACATACCTTATGTTTTCTTCTAGTTTTTTTGAATCTTCTTTTTCAAGTCTATTGAAAAGATTAAATGAATTTGAACTAAAGAAGTAGAGCATCCCTTTTTCAATAAGTTCAAGATCTTTATGAAATATAATAGAAGGTTCAGCGACAGTATCAGATAGGATAAAGTTTTTACTGCCAGCTGAACCTGTAAAAATTTTGAATGTTAATAGATTATGTTTTTCAAAAAATTGATGTAAAAAATCAAAAACAGTCAATCTCATATTGTTATTTGGTCACTATATTTAATAAAATAGGCTTTTCAGGGTTTTGCAATAATATACAAGAATAATCATTTGTATCAGCATTAATAAAAAAATAATATGGTTCTGAACCAATAGATTTAATTGCTTCTTCGATAGATTTAGTCGATAAATTTATCTTAATTCTATCTTTATGATCTATCTTATTAAATCCAACTTTTTCAACTTTATGAATTACTAAATCATCAAAATTATCGAATTTTTCAACTAAGAGAAAATCTTTATCTGACAATTTTATCATTAGTGAAGGTAAAATATCGTTAGATTCAAGTTCATAATTATAGAAAAATACAAAATCTAGTTTCTTCTTTGGGTGTAATATGTGTATGGCATCTATTGAGGACATAGGTTTTTTATTGATCTGATTAAAATCAATTGTTTGAATAGGGATTTTCATATTTTCTTTTGATTCAAAAATCTCGGCGACCTTTCTTAAGGGTTCCTGTTGTTTATGGTCAACTACTTTGGCTTTTAATTTAGATATATTTTTCTCTACTCTATCAAATAGATCATCAATTGCTCTGTACATATCAGTGTCTCTTGAGGAAAAGAAAAGGGTCTTCCATTTTGCAAATTCAAACTCCATTTCTACTTGATGAACATATGAAGAATCGATTGAGAAATAGACATTAACTTTTCCAATGAGATGTTGGTATTGATCGATTCTTGAAAGTTTTTTCTCAAAATAATTTTTAATAGAATCAGTGATTTCAACATGATGTGAATTGTAAGAAATATCCATAATACCTCCCAAGTTATTAAAAATTAGAAAACAAAAATTAACTTTTTTTTGCTACCCCCTTTCTTAATTGTTTTGATGGAATACCTGCAATATCTCTATATTTTGAACAAGTTCTTCTAGATATATGATAACCTTTTTTAATTAAAATTTCAACAATCTCTTCATCTGAATAAGGGTTATCTTTTGATTCATTATCGATGATTTCTTTTATTGCATTAATGACCTGAATACGAGATTGATTGTTTGAAGATGCGTTTTTCCCTTGTTTTTTGGAATAAGATGCTGAGAAAAAATATTTTAAAGAATATATACCGAATGGAGTATCTATATATTTATTATTAACAATCCTTGATAATGTCGATTCAGAAAGATTTATTTTTTTTGCAAAATCCTTCTGAGATATAGGCTGAATATATTTTTCTCCTTTAAGGAAAAATTCCTGTTGAAGAATGATAAAAAATTTCATGAAAGTCTCAAAAGTAGATTTCCTTAAATTTAATGCATTTTTCAAATTTTTAGCATCATTCAATAGTTTTTTTATATCTGGATCTGAATCTATAATCTGATACTTATATACATTAAACTTAAAAGGTTCTATAATTTTAAATGAAATTTTATCATCTTTGACTGTTATAATAGCATCTGGTATAATATAATTACTATTTTCTTGAATTATAGCTGCTGGTATCTGAACTATTTCAGTCATTAATTTCATAATTTTTTCAATCTCATCATCGTTAAAACCAGCTTTTTTTAATTTATTAAAATTCTTATATAATACCTCTTCATAATGATCAAATAGTACATCAAATAAAAATAATGAATCTTTATTGTCTGAAAGCCAAATTTGCGTTAAGACCATTTCTTTTAAGCTTTCTGAGGCATAACCTTTTGTGTCAATTGATGAAATGCAAACTTTCCCATTTTCAAGTAAATGAAAAGGTATATCCAAATCTTTAGAAATATCTGTTAATTTTTGAGTCAACATTCCATTTTTTGTTAGATATGGTACCAAAAAAAGAGCATAGTTCTTTTCATCTTCTGAAATTTCATAAAAAGAAAGCTCATTTTGGAAATAATCATAAATACTATCGTATTGATGATCGGTTTTTTCTATTAAGTCTGTTGTTGATATTAAGTTGTTATTGAAACTTGGAAAATATTTAACAATTTCTTCATAATTTTCTTCATACTCTATGAACGGATTTTCTTCTGATTTTTCTTTTAAAAATTGCTCAAGTTCAATGGCATTCATAGAAATCAATTTCATCTCAAGAATTAATGAAGGAAGCAAAATCTGTTTCTGTTCTAATCTATTTTCAAAACTGAAGTTACTCATAGTTCAAAATCTTTACCAAGGTAAATATTTCTGGCTTCTTCACTTGAAATCAAAGTTTGGGTATCTCCTTCTATCAAAATTTTTCCATGATTTATTATATAACTTCTTTCAGTAATTTTCAAAGTATCTCTTACATTGTGATCAGTTATTATAATTCCAATCCCTTTTGCTTGTATTTTTGAAATTATTAATTGCAATTCATTTATTGCAATTGGATCGACACCAGCGAAAGGTTCATCTAACAAAAGGAAATCAGGTTCATTAACAAGAGTTCGTGCTATTTCAACTCTTCTTCTTTCTCCTCCAGAGAGAGTATAACCTTTTTGTTTTCTCAATTCCCATAAAGAAAATTCTTTTAATATCATTTCACATTGATCTTTTCTTTGTTTTGAAGTCAAAGATTCTTTTAATTCTAATATGGCAAGAATATTCTCTTCAACAGTCATATTTCTAAAAATAGATGCCTGTTGGGGAAGATATCCCATACCAAGACGAGATCTTTTATGCATAGGATATTTGGTAATTTCTTTATCTTTCAAATAGATTTTACCTGAATTTGGTTTTAAAAAACCAACAATCATATAAAAAATTGTACTTTTACCAGCTCCATTTGGACCAAGAAGTCCAATAATTTCTCCTTTTTTAATATACAAAGAAACATTATTAACTGCTAATTTTTTACCAAAACTTTTTGATAAATTTTCAATTCTTAATTCCATTTTTTCTCCTATTGTGGTTTATCTTTAATTTTATACTATTTTATATTTAATAATATCACTTAAATCAATAATTCCAGCTAAAGAATTGTCTCTATTTAAAACAATTAACTGTCTTATTTTTAGTTCTTCCATTTGGTTAATAGCGGTGATGATCAATTCATCTTTAAAGATAGTGTGTGGAGTCTTGATCATGACATCTTTAGCTTCTAACTCAAGTAAGTTTTCATGTTTTAGTAATAGTCGTTTAAGATCTCCATCGGTAATAATACCAGTGACTTTTCCTCTTTCACCCCAAAAAACACAAATACCCATATTTGGCGGTGGTATCGAAACAATTTCTTTTAATGCATCTTTAATTTTAGATGAATCGGGCAAAAATGCAAATTTACCAACAGGTGTCATAATTTCTTCAACTTTTTTAAGCTTTTTCCCAAGATTTCCACCAGGATGAAATTGGGCGAATTGCTCCTTTTTGAAACTTCTTTTATTCATAAGAGCGATAGCAAGACAGTCTCCTAAAACTAGAGTAGATGTTGTTGAAGTTGTTGGAGCAAGATTCAATGGACATGCCTCAGCTGTTTTTGGTATTTTAAGTATAACACTTGCAAGAGAAGCAAGTTGAGATTTTTCATTTGTGGTAATTGCAATTATCGGTACTTTAAGTCTTTTAGGATATTCTAATGCAACTAAAAGCTCTGATGATTCACCCTCCTTCGAAATCGCAATTATAACATCATTTTCATCAATTACACCAATATCTCCATGCATAGCATCATTTGGATTTACAAAGAAAGAAGGTGTTCCAGTAGAAGATAGTGTCGCAGAAATTTTATTACCAATATGACCAGATTTTCCTACACCCATTACTATTGTTTTACCTTTGCAATTATATATCAGCTCGACAGCTTTTTTTATCGACTCATCTAAAAGATCAGATAGTAATTTTAATCCCTCAATTTCTTTCTTTATGACTTCTTTACAGATTTGTATTTCTTCACTCATTATGTTTCCTATTTTTTTTATTAAAAAATTATTAATTTTCAATAAATGTATTTTCTCTTAAAAATTTACATAGAGGAATAAGCTTTTTTAATAAAATATATAAATCATCAAGCAATATTAAGTTTGAAGAATCAGATTTCGCCTCTTGTCTTGAGTAATGAGTTTCGAAAAAGAAAATATCAAAAAACGCAGCTGCAGCTGTAAAAGCAAGATTGTCACAAAACTGAGGTTCTCCAGAACTTTGATTTGTCGCACCTGGGAGTTGAAGTGAATGGGTAGCATCAAAACATACTGGTGCCATCTTCTTTAATAAAGGGACATACTTAAAATCATTTATCAACCTATTATAACCAAAAAATGTACCTCTTTCAGTTATAAAATAATTATTGTTGCCACATTCTTCAACCTTTTTAACCACATGTTCCATCTCCCATGGTGAAAGAAATTGTCCCTTTTTCAAATTAATGGTTTTTCCTGTTTTTGAAGCAGCTTCAACAAGGTCTGTTTGACGGACAAGAAAAGCAGGTATTTGTATTATATCCACAACTTGAGAAACTTCAGATGCTTGAGAGGGTTCGTGTATATCAGTCAAAACAGGAATAGAAAACTTATTCTTAACTTTTTCTAAAATTTTTAAACCTTCTTTTATTCCAACTCCACGAAAAGAGTTTATCGAAGTGCGATTAGCCTTATCAAAAGAAGCCTTAAATATTAAACTAAAATCCAATTCATCAGAAAATTGTTTAACTTTTTCAGCAATATGTAGAGTTTGTTCCTCACTTTCAATCACACATGGACCTAAGATGAATGGTGGCATAAGTTTTTCGCCAGCAGAAATATTCTGAGTTAGTTTTATTTTTTTTGAATATACTATCATATGTATCCTATTTTTTTTAAATTAACAAAAAAGGGATAAATGACAACACCCAAATTAATCTAAAATTTGGTAATCTTTCAAAAGTACAATATAAAAATTCTTTTTATTTCCATAGAATATTAACTTTAAAAAATAAGGTTCCACTGAAGAAAAAAGGTATAAAATCCTAAATTTACTAATTTTTAAGATGTCTTTATTTACAATCTCACATAAAATAGATGAATTATAAGAGAATTCATTTAAATATTTATTATCTAAATCTAATAAAAGTTCATCAAATGAATTAATTTTATTGAAAATAATATTTACAGGAATTTTATAGTTGTTTTGTAAAAATCCCATGATTATATCTATGTTTTGATTAGTCTCATAACATTTGTTTGCGATAAATATTCTTAATGCTAAAGGTAAAATATCTACTAAAATTAGATTACTTTCTGGCAGTTTTAGTTTTTTCTCCTCTTTAATTTTATCATTAAAAAGCCTTTGAAAAAGATAATAATTATTCATATAAATTATTTTTTCTGTCTCAGATTTTTCTTTATTATAGGTTTCTTTATATAAAATCTGCAAATTATCTGAAAAAATTGATTTTGAGTAGAATTCTTTATGAAAAACCTCACTATATATTTTATTGTTTTTTAAGTCATAAAACAAATTTTCTTGATATTCTTCTAATTCAAAGTTGTTTTTTTCATATTTTATTAAATTATAAGTAAGAATTTGCTTTCTTTTTATTGTATCCATAAAATTATTCTTGATTGAGATTATCTTATCTAATGTCCAAAAACTTGAAACTTCAGAATAAATAATATAGGAAAAATATATTGAACATAATAGATATACAAAAACGAAAATTATGATTTTAATATTTTTCATTATATTTAATTTAATTTACAATATATTTTTCATTTTACACTTATAAAATTAAACATATCAAATGATTTTTATTCATTTTCATTATAGCTCATTTTCTTGACTTTTTAAATCTTAAAGTAAATATTTCTTTGGAAGGAATTTATATGTCAAAAAATCCAAATGAAAACTATTCTTTAATAGGTGAAAATTCTTTTTTCTCTGGCGATGTTCATCTTACTGGCCAACTTAGAGTAGAAGGTAAATATGAAGGTTCAATGTTATATATTGAACATCTTACCGTAGGCAAAAATGGAAAAGTTAAAAGCAATGTTTTCGCAGATATTATTATTGTTGAAGGATTAATTATTGGTAATATTGAAGCTAAGACAAGAGTTATGTTAATGCCAACAGCATCAATTTACGGAGATATAAAAACCCCAGAATTAATCATTCAAAATGGGGTGATATTAGAGGGAAGATGTATTATTTCTCCAAATTTATCTAAGAATGTAAAAGAGATTATTGAAAAAAGGTATAATGAATAACCCGATAATAATTTCATTCGGTGATCCAGGAAGTATTAATTCAGAAATTCTTGTTAAATCTTTTCCTTTTTTTGAATCAAAAAAAAGTGATATCATTATCATTGGATCTTCAAAATCATTAAATGAAGAAATAAAAAAAAATAGTAATTTTAATTTTAAAAATAGGATAATATTTAAAATTTCAAAGATTTTAGATGAGTTTGATTTGAAATTAGAAAAAAAATTAATAAGAAAAAACAAAGAGAGCTTATTTGCTAAATTAGCAGATGAAATATATCAGATTTATTTAACTCTCTTAAAAGAAAAAGAAAACAATAATGAAAATTTAATTATTTTTTTTGATCCATTCGAATCTTTA
>JGI12104J13512_1000254_pt1 | contig 49525 bp, 38 predicted proteins | sample TerdegcTABiofilm_FD_13512 | JGI IMG/M metagenome (IMG submission 13512)
GGGTATTTGAGTTGCAGGAGTTTATTCGGCAGGTACGGGAGCGGAATCCCGCTCGGGCGCTGCAAATGCTGCGGCGGCTTGAGGAGAAGGGCGAGGAGCCGATACGGATTGTGGTGAATCTGGGTTATGCGTTGTTGAACTGGCTGCGCAGACCCGAGTATTATGGCGGAGAGATGGGCTGGGGTGAAGGCACGATTCGGACCCGGCGCCTGCATAAGGCGATTGATGCCCTTTACGAAATTAACCGCCGGATTGTTTCCGGTCATCCAGAGCCCTGGGCGCTGCTTGATATGTGGCTGGTCTGGGCACTGGGAGCCAGGAGATAGCGATGAAGTTTACACCGTCCCATTGCCCCTTCTATCGAGCGAGGGGGAGTCTTAAGGAGCGAAGCGGTGAAAGGAAGGTAGCGTTATGAGTGATTACCCAACAAGAGAAATTGAGTTGAAATGGCAACGGTTCTGGGAGGAAAAAGGGGTTTTTAAGACGAATCCCAATCCGAAGAAGAAGTACTATGTGTTAGAGATGTTTCTGTATCCTTCGGGTGATATGCATATGGGTCATGCCCGCAATTACTGTATCGGTGACTGTGTGGCACGGCTCAAGATGATGCAGGGGTACGATGTGTTGCATCCGTTTGGCTGGGATGCGTTCGGATTACCGGCGGAAAATGCGGCAATTGAGCACAACATACCGCCCTGGGTTTGGACATTTGACTCAATTGAGTTGTGTAAGAAGAACCTTAAATTGCTGGGCATTGGTTATGACTGGGACCGGGAGGTCACTACCTGCCTGCCGGAATATTACCGGTGGAATCAGTGGTTGTTTCTGAAGTTTTACGAGCGCGGGCTGGTTTACCGCAAGGAGGCTTATGTGAACTGGTGTCCGCGCTGCCAGACGGTTCTGGCAAATGAGCAAGTAATTGAAGGCAGATGTTACCGTTCCAGTTGTGCGGCACCGGTGGAGAAGAAGAAGTTGACGCAGTGGTTTTTCAAAATCACCGATTACGCCCAGGAGTTGCTGGATGGAATTGAAGAGTTGACCGGCTGGCCCGAGAGCGTGCGGGTGATGCAGCGGAACTGGATTGGCCGGTCCGAAGGGGTTGAGGTTGATTTTCAAATGGACGACGGCACAAGGTTGCCGGTTTGGACAACAAGGCCTGATACGCTTTACGGGGTGACATTTCTGGCGCTGGCGCCGGATGCGCCGCTTGCGGAAACAGTTGCCCGGGGTACACCGCAGGAGCATGCGGTGGCAGAGTTCTGTCACCAGGTCCTAATCCAGCCCGAGATTGAGCGAACCGCCGTGGGCAGGGAGAAGCAGGGGATTTTCACCGGCCGGTTTGCCCGCAACCCGTTGAGCGGTGAAATGGTACCAATCTGGGTTGCGGACTTTGTGCTTGCCGGGTATGGGACCGGAATGGTGATGGGTGTGCCCGGACATGACCAGCGGGACTTTGAGTTTGCCCGCAAGTACAACATCCCGATTAAGGTGGTGATTGTGCCTGAGGGCAAAACGCTTGTGCCGGAAGAGATGGCGGGCGCTTACACCGAGCCCGGGGTGATGGTCAACTCCGGTCCGTTTGATGGTACGCCTTCGGAGAAAGGGATTCAACTGGTTATTGAAGAACTGGAAAGGCGCAATATCGGCCGGCGCAAGGTTCAGTACCGGTTGAAAGACTGGCTCATCTCCCGGCAGCGCTACTGGGGCACACCGATACCGATGATTCACTGCCCGCAGTGCGGCATCGTGCCGGTTCCCTATGAACAGCTGCCAGTGCTTTTGCCGCCCGATGTCAAGGATTACAAGCCCAAAGGCAAATCGGTCCTTGCCGGGGTGGAGTCGTTTATCAACACCACCTGCCCGAAGTGCGGCGGTCCTGCCCAGCGCGACCCGGACACGATGGATACCTTTGTTGACTCTTCCTGGTACCATCTGCGCTACACCGACCCGCACAACGAGCAACTGCCCTTTACCCGGGAGAACGCGGACAAGTGGTTGCCGATTGACGAGTACATCGGCGGTATTGAGCACGCCTGTGGCCATCTGATTTTCTTCCGGTTCTTTACCCGGGTTTTGCACGACCTGGGGATGGTTTCGGTAAAAGAGCCCTGCCGGGTTTTGCACACCCAGGGGATGGTTTCCCTTGACGGTAAGACGATGTCCTCGTCCCGCCGGCACGGGGTCTGGGTTGGACCTTTTGTTGAGGAGCACGGTGCCGACTGTGCCCGGCTCGGTGTGCTCTTTGCCGCACCGCCGGAGAAGCCGCTCGAATGGTCAAATGAACTTGTCACCGGTGTCAAGCGTTTTATCGCCCGGGTATGGCGACTGTTTGAAGATGCGGGTTATCAACTGCCGCCCGATAAATTTGAGGTGGAAAAATTCAGCGCCGAGGAGAAGAGACTTTACATCCGGCTGAACCAGACCCATAAGAAGGTGATAACCGATGCCGACAGTTTCCAGTTTAATACCGCAATCAGCGCCCTGATGGAGTTTTTGAACGAATTGTATCTGTTCCCGGACCGGAAGTCGCCGGTGTTCAGGTTTGCCCTGGTGCGGTTTGTTAAACTGCTGGCGCCGTTTGCCCCCCATTTGAGTGAGGAGTTGTGGCACCGATTTTATCCGGGAAAGGGGTCGATATTCTGCGAGCCGATGCCGGAATGGGACGAGCGGTTTGTGCATTTTGACACAATAGAGATTCCGGTTCAGGTCAACGGCAAACTGCGGGGCAAGGTGGTTGTCAGCAGGACAAGCGGCGAGGAGGAGGTGAAAAAAGCGGCACTGGAAAACAGTGCGGTACTACCCTATATTGAGGGTAAGGAAATCATCCGGGTGGTTTTGATACCGGGCCGGGTGGTAAATATCGTAGTCAGGTAAGGAGGTTGTGATGAAGGGACTTTTCTGGTTTCTGCTATTGGTACTGGCGTTTTTGTTCGGGCTTTTGTTTTATACCGCGAATCAGCGGCAGAGGATTAAATCCCGGGTAATGGTTTTTGAGGTGACGCCGGAGTCGGTACAGGTGTTTGAGCGCCGTGTTGCGGAACTGGAAAGCAGCGCGGTGGTACTGCGCAACCGGCTGAGTTCGTCTTCGGTGGTTGAGCGGCTTTTAATCAATCGCCGGCTTGGTTACCTTGAGCGGCAGATTGAAGAACTGAAACTGACGCTGGACAAGTGGCGGGCAACAAAGGATGTTAACTCCGCCGCCAGTATCTATTACAAATGTCTTTTAATCTATGGCAAGGCGTCAGGGGTCTGTGAACTGCTGGCGAGCGACACCCTGCCGCCAGCAGGAAGGGAGAGGTAGCAACTGGATAAAGTTTTAGTCTTAGATTTTGGCTCGCAGTACACCCAACTGATTGCCCGGCGGGTTCGGGAGTTGCGGGTTTTCTCCGAAATTGTGCCTTTCAACATCGCACCAGAAGAGATATTAGAACGTCAGGCAAAGGCGCTGATTCTTTCGGGTGGACCGGCGAGTGTGTTTGCGCCGAAGGCACCTTTACCGGACCGGGCGATTTTCAGTCTGGGCATTCCGCTGCTGGGGATTTGCTATGGAATGCAGGTCACCGCCTATCTGTTAGGGGGAAAGGTGACGCGTAATGGGGTGCGGGAGTACGGCGGCGCCCAGTTTGAGAAGATTCAGGTTAGCCCGCTTTTTGCCGGGCTGCCGCAACGGTTCCGGGTCTGGATGAGTCATGGCGATTCGGTTACCCGACTGCCCGCCGAATTTGTGAAACTGGGTAAGACCGGGCATCTGTCAATAGCGGCAATGGGACATGAGGCGCGGCGCATCTACGGAGTGCAGTTTCATCCCGAGGTGGAGCACACGCCGGTGGGCAAAAAGATTCTGGAAAACTTTCTTTTCCGAATAGCCCGCTGTCAGCCGGAATGGACGATGCAGGAGTTCATTGCGGAAAAGACCGCCCAAATCAGAAACACGGTTGGCAAGGAGCGGGTGCTGTGTGCGGTTTCGGGCGGGGTTGACTCCACGGTGCTTGCCACTTTACTTTACCGGGCGATTGGCCGGCAACTGGTAGCGGTGTTTGTTGACAACGGGCTATTGCGCGCCGGGGAAGCGGAAATGGTGCTTAAAACTTTGCGCGGCCGGCTGCCGGTGCGGTTTGTGCCCGCGGCAGAACGGTTCTTGAACCGGCTGAAGGGAGTTACCGACCCAGAGAAGAAGCGGAAAATCATCGGTAATGAGTTTATCCGGGTGTTTGAAGATGTTGCAAGGCAACTGGGCGGGATTAAATTTCTGGCGCAGGGCACGCTGTATCCGGACCTGATTGAGTCCCGCTCGGCGTTCGGCGGTCCTTCGGCAACGATTAAGACCCATCACAATGTCGGCGGCTTGCCAAAGGATTTGAAGTTTAAACTGGTTGAGCCGTTAAAGGAGCTTTTTAAAGATGAGGTGCGGCGTTTGGGTCGGGCGTTGCGCATTCCGAAGGTGATTCTTGGGCGCCATCCATTTCCCGGACCAGGGCTTGCGGTGCGCATCCTGGGTGCGGTGACACCGGAGCGGCTGAAACTGGTGCGCGCTGCGGACGAAATTTTCATCACTGAACTGCGCCGGGCAGGATACTACGATAAGGTGTGGCAGGCGCTCTGTGTGCTTTTGCCGGTGCGTTCGGTTGGGGTGATGGGTGATGAGCGAACCTATGAGAATGTTGTCGCCCTGCGCGCCGTGACATCAACCGATGCGATGACCGCAGATTGGGCGCGGTTGCCGGAGGATTTGCTTGCCCGTATCGCCGCTCGTATCACCAATGAGGTGCCGGGTATCAATCGGGTGGTTTACGACATCTCCTCTAAACCACCGGCAACGATTGAGTGGGAGTAGGAGCACCAAGCGCCGTATCCTCCGATATTTAACAGCACCACAGTGGCGGTCCAACAGTGAAAAATAGCGGGTTCAGAGTTAAACAAATGTGGTATTTATGCACCGGGGGAGTCCGAAACGGTCCCGGAAACGGTCCAGGGGATGGTGGTTGTGTTGGATAAGTTTATGATAGATAGTAAATTACGAGAAAGAGAGTGAATATTTTATTTAAGTGGGGTCAAAAACTTTATACAGGCTTTTCAACCACCCGGTATTTTTTGTACACCTCGCCGCCCAGTTCGCGGTCAAATTCGTTGATGAGCCAGTTGTCTTCAAGGTTCCAGGAAAGTTCGCACCACTGATAGCCCTTCTGCCGCATATATTTTTCGGTTTCGTAGAACAGAAGAACCGGCAGTCCAAGCCGGCGGTACTCGGGCTTGAACCCGAACACGATGGCGCGGGCACCGGTGATTTTCCGGCGGTAGTAGAGGAATTTTACCATTCCAATAAGTCCCAGTTTACCGTTTAGATGCTTTAAAACCTGATTCATATCGGGTAAAGTGATGGCAAGTCCAGCGGGTTTTCCCTGATAGAAGGCAAGAAGCACCATATTGGGGTCGGCAAATGTTTTCAGGTTTTGGGCAAGGAGGTTCATCTCTTTGTCGGTCATCGGCGAGAAACCCCAGTTTTTCTCCCAGGAGGTGTTGTACAGTTCCCGGACGATTGCCATCTCCGAAGGCAGTTTTTTCATATTAATTGGTCGGACCGTGATGTTGGGGTTGGCGCGGAGGCGTTCGGCAAGTGCGACAAGCCGTTCGGGCATCGGGGTGTGGGCGTATTTAATAAAGGCGAGGAGGTCTTTCGCCTTTACAAACCCATAATTTTCGGCGAGGCGCAGGTAGTAAGGTGGGTTGTAGGGCATCATCAAAACCGGCGGCTGGTCAAAACCTTCAATGAGAAAGCCCCATTCGTCGTTCGAGGAAGGGCTCATTGGTCCGCGCAGCCGGTTCATCCCGCGGCTCTTGACCCATTGCGCGGCGGCATCAAAAAGGGCATTCGCCACCTCCTGGTCGTCAACACATTCAAAAAAGCCAAACGAACCCAGTTTTTCGTCCCAGAGTTTGTTGTAGTTGTGGTCAATCTGCGCCGAGATTCTGCCAACCGTCATACCGGCTTTTTCGGCGAGGAACAGGGTGCCGATGGCGTGTTCCCAGAATGGGTGGTGCCTAAAATCAAGGATTGCCGCCACCTCCTTCTTGAGCGGCGGTACCCAGCAGGGGTACTCTGCACCGTGCCCGAGTTTTCCCCAATACAGGGCAAAGGGCAGGTCGATAAACCGCTTTAACTGTTGCGGGGTTTTGACCTCAATGACGGTTACCATTAGATTCCGGGTGGTAAAGCGTTGATTGAGTCGATGTAAGGCTGGGTCAAACCGGTGGAGTCGGTAACCATCCAGACCGCGCGTTGTACCATACCGAGGTTTTGCGAGATGTCTTTGTTTTTCACCAGTTGCGCCAGACGCTGGAGGTCAGGGTTGTCGGTCAATGGTCCGAGGCGAAAGGTGTCGTCTTCGGCCGGGATCTGGCGATAGCGGTTACAGCAGAACACGCCGACGACAACGCTTGTCCGGGAGGGGTGCGCCGTGATAAAATGGTCTTTAAGAACGATAACATGCTGGGTGGAGTTTTTAATTGAGGTGAAGAGCAAGCCGCCGGGAAGGGTGTCAAGAAGAGGGCTGGTATTAGTGGTCTGGCAGATAAGTTCCAGGGTGTAAAGACCCCGGTCGCTGAACAGGCGGCGGTTGCCGGTTATGGCGATGGTGCTGATGCCGGGGTTGAGGTTAAAAGGGGTGCCGGTGGGTTCGAAGTCAGAGGAGAGAAAATGTTGTCGCAGGCAGAGAGGAAGAGAAGCGCGCAAGAGCAGAAAAACAGAAGTGCGGTAGCGCCGGAGCGCAGCAGTAAAGAAAATTTGGGTTTACTCACGGGAGTTGTTTCAAAAGCGTGCGGGTGGAGTCGGTAAGGCCGGCGCCGTCGGTGATTTCGTAAACCGCATCCTGCACCAGTTCTACGGCATCTATGTTGTTGAGGTTTTTGTTTTTGAGGATGGTGAACAGTTCGTTAAACTCCCGCTCCCACACCTGGATGTCAATCTGATAGTCGGACTCTTCGTCCGGTTCGTCTAAATCTTCATTGCAACCGTAGGTGGGCAGAAGGATTGCGGTGTCCTGGTCTGCAGGCACCGAAAAAGAAAAGTCCTGGACAAGCATCATATACTGATACTCGTGGTCGAAGGGCGAAAATACCAGTCCCGCCGGCATTTTGACGGTGATGCGATTGGAACTGGTGTTGAGCAGAACCGCCCGCAGGGGCATGAGAGAAAAAGTCGTTTCTTCACCGAGACCTTTGATTTCCCGAAGGGTGATACCGCTGGGCAACTGGTACGGTTTTCCGCCAATCGGTTCAAATGCGCCCCGTTCCCACTGGCGTTCGGGTAGATTGTCACAGAGGGCGGCAATGCTAAACAGGGCGGCAAGGAAAATGGGCGAAAATTTAATACGGCTCATCGGATATAGATTAGATGGAAAACTGTTTTATGTCAACCCTAACCTTCTGCCTTTTGGGGATTGGTCGCATAGCGGTAGTGGTAGTAGCGGTATTTGTATCGATAGTAGCCGTAGCGGTGTTTGAGGTTGATACCGTTGGCAACGACCCCCAGGATTCGTGCCTGCGCCTGGTTGATGAGTTTGCGGGCTTCGGTGAGGGCACGGATATCGGTTTGGTTCATTCGGGTCACAAGGAGGATGCCGTCTGATTTCGCAGCCAGAGCCAGGGCGTCGGCTGATACCAGAACCGGCGGTGTGTCGATGATGATGTATTCGTAGGTTTCCGCCAGCCGGTTGAGAAATGAGATAAAGGCGCTGGAAGTGAAGAAGTCAACCGGTGAAGGTGGTGTGGTGCCGGCGCAGATGACCGCAGGGGCATCGGGCGAAGAATGGTGCAGCGCTTGTTCCAGCGGTGTGCCAAGAAGGACAACATCGGTGATGCCCGGTTTACGCCGCAGATTGAAATGCTTATGGATGACCGGTTTGCGGAGGTCGCAGTCGATGAGCACAGTTTTTTTGCCGTTGCGGGCAAGGACCAGGGCGAGGTTGGTGGCGACGGTGGACTTTCCTTCCGAAGGGCTGGGTGAACTGATGACAATTTTCTGGATTTTCTTTTCGGCGCCAAGGAACTGGAGGTTGGTGCGCAGGATACGGAACTGTTCGCAGATGTTTTCCGGTAGTTCCAACGGCGCGGTTGCGTTGAGCCGGGGTATAGAACCGATGATAGTCCAGGAGCGCCGTTCGAGGTCTTCGGGATGGCGAATCAGGGTGTCAAGCCGGTCAACAAGGGTGGTGGTGCCAAGGGCGAAGAGGATGCTGAAAAGGAGAGCGGTCAGGGCATTTTTTAGTGGACTGGGCCGAATCTTTCGTCCTGGACCCGGGGCGTCAATCAGCGCCACCGGTGAAAGTCGGCCGGCTTCCTGGATGCGGGCTTCTTCCAGTTTCAGTTCGAGAAGGGAATGGACCTGACGGGCAACTTCGACATCACGGGTCAGGCGTGCCAGTTGCCGTTCTTCGGTCGGGAGGCGGTTAAGTTCCTGGTCGTAGTGAGTAATAGTCGCTTTTAGGACATTGCGCTGGGCTTCCAGTCGGGTGATTTCGGTGGCGATGGATGCGCGGCGCGCGGCAACTTCGGGGAGCGACTTGATGGAAGTTGGGTCCTCACTGAGGAAAAGAGTGGTGAGCCGGGTTTTCAGTTCGTCAACCCGTTTACTGAGTTCCTGAAGGCGGGGACTGAGGGTGTCGTATCCCTGGATGATGAGACCGGTGCGTTCGGTTTCAAGGGTGGTGAGTTGAGCGGTGATTGAGGCGAGTAATGGCAAATTGGTGCCTGGGGCGCGATTGTCGGCCGCGGTTGAATCAAGATTCGGCAGAAGGGCGAGTTCTTTTTTCAAGCCGGCAAGTTCAGCGTTGGTGCGTTCGTACAGCGACAGAACGGTGCTCTGCCGTTCAATGAGCGCCTGCGCTTGGGCAGAGAGGTCGGTGCTACCAACAGTTCGTTTGTATTTTTCCAGCGCCTGTTCGGCGGAGTCAAGACGGGTGCTGATGCCCGCCAACTGCGTGGCAACAAACTCCCGAACCGCACGGATGTCCGCCCGATTGCGTTCCAGCGTCCAGGCTTGATAGGCGTCAACATAGGCGAGCGCCAGTGCCCGTGCCAGTTCCCGGGTTGGGGCATTAACTGAGAGTTTGAGGATATCGGCGTCGCGCACGGCACGTACCGTAAGACTGTTCACCAGTTCGACCACCGGGTCGTTCGTGACATAACGCTGGAGTTCGGTGCGCTGGGCTTCACTCAGCGTGTCGAGCACGAGCTGAGCGAGGGTACGGCTTTTGATGATTTCGATGTGGTTGGCAAGGTTGGGGCGTGCGGAGAAGGAGCCGGCTGAAGGGTTGAAGATGAACTCGGCACCGGTTGTGCTGGTGGTACGGTTGACGAGGATGGTGGCGCTGGACTGATATAAGGGACGTACCGTCTGGCTGGCGATGAAGACGAGGAGCGCGCTGCTGGTAAACAGAACGAGGAAAAAGCCAAACCTTCGGTTAATAAGGTCAAGGTAATAACTTAAACCATGTTCTTCTTTTGTCATCTTTTTAGACCCCCTGTTGTTTTATTGCCTTTTGCAGGCAAGAGACGATATAATAAATTTGTTCGGCCTTTAATTTGCTGTAAAAAGGAAGGGCAAGAGTCTGGCGGGCAATCTTTTCTGTGACCGGAAAGGCGCCGGGCTTATAGCCGAAACCGGAGCGGTAGAAGGGCAAAAGGTGAATGGGCGGGAAGTAGGGCGCGCAGCCAATGCCCTGATTTTGGAGGTGAGCGATGATTTTGTCGCGGTTGATTTCCGGGGCAAGGCGGATACAGTAAACGAACCAGTGGACGAAGGCACCCGGAGCAGCGCTGGGAGTTTGAATCTGTGGTACTGAGGCAAGGAGCTGCGTGTAAAGCCGGGCAACGCGGCGCCGGCGTTTGAGGATAACTGGCAGACGACGCAGTTGTACCCAGCCAAGGGCGGCGCTCATTTCATCGAGGCGGTAGTTGTAGCCGAGCCGGATGTGGGAGAGCCACTTGCCGTTGAAGCCAGCTCGACCCTGATTGGTCATAGAGCGGCAGAGTTGACTCAAACGGTAGTTGTTGGTGAGAAGCATGCCACCTTCACCGGTGGTAATCTGTTTGTTGGGGTAAAAGGCAAAGGTGGAGATGGTTCCAAAGGTGCCGCAGCGCTTTCGCCCCTGGGGCGTGCGCAGGGCGCTGCCCAGAGCTTCGCAGGCATCTTCAATGAGGAAAAGGCGGTGGCGTCGGGCAAGGGCGGTAAGGGCGTTCCAGTTGGCGGGGTGACCGAATATGTCAACGGCGAGGATGGCGCGGGTGCGCGGGGTGATGGCAGATTCAATTTTCGCCGGGTCGATGCAGAGCGTTTTGGGGTCGATATCGACAAATACCGGTTTTACCCCTTCGTAGAGTAGGCAATTCGCCGAGGCACAAAAGGAAAACGGCGTGGTGATGACTTCGTCACCGTGTTTGAGACCGAGGGCGCGCACCGCCAGATGTAAAGCGGCGGTGCCAGAGTTGGTGGCAACAGCGTAGCGGCGCTGGACAAGCCGGGCGAGTTTGTTTTCAAATCGGGTGGCATAGGAACCGAGTGCCAGCCTGCCAGTTTTAAGAACGGCCTGAATGGCACGATGTTCCAGGGTGGTGATGTCGGGTGCGGCAAGAGGAATTTTCATCCGACCTCCAAAAGGAGCATGGTGACACCGGTGAAGACAAGGAGGGCGTGTCCGAACCAGAAGATGAACACGGTACAACGGGGACCGAGCCCGGTAGTTGCGAGGATGTCGTAGAGGTGATTGCGGTCTGAGGAAAAGAGGGGTTTATGGAGATAGATACGGCGGATTGTGACCCAAATCAGGTCAACGAGCGGTGCGCCGATAAAGAGGAGCAGGGCAATTGCGGTCCAGATGTCGATAGCGCACCAATGCGGCAGAGGAGCAGGGGACGAGATTTCTTTTTCGCTAACGCGCAATGACATAAGGTTCAGGGTGAAGGTTGCAAAGGTCGCCCCAAGAAGATGGCTACCACCATCTCCGAGGAAAAGGCGTGACGGGTGCTGGAGGTTCAGTATGAGGAATCCGGTAATTGTTGCCACGAGGAGGAGAAGCGGCAGGAGGAATTCGTTTTTGTTCAGTAGGGCATAAACCGTTGACAAACCGAGGAAGGAGATGAGTGCCTGTCCCCCGGCAAGACCGTCAAGGCCATCAGCAAGGTTAAAGGCATTGATTGCCAACAGGATGTAGGCGAGGGAGAAGGTAGTAATACCCAGCGAATGGGAAGGAGATGGCTGCCAGGCAGTGTTGAGCAGAAGGGAGATGCTCAGGGCAAGGGCAATTTGAAGAAGGAGTTTGAGTCCGGGAACGGTGCGTTGTTTCCAGTAAAAGTCGTCAAAGGTACCGATGAGCAAAGCGGCGGCAGCCGGGATGATAAGTCGCATAATCGGGATTTTGGGCTGGAAGGTCGTAAGAATAAGAAGGGTGCAACTCCAGGTCAAAAGGATGCCGATACCGCCGGTAAATGGCACAGGCTTGGGGTGGATTTTGGCTTTTCCCGGGTGGTCGCACCAGTTGTACTGGAGCGCAAGGCGGGCAAGGATGGTGTTGAGGAGAAGAGATGCCGAGATGGTGAAGATGATGAATAAAACTGGTGTCATTATTAATTAACTCCTTTGCTGTTTTAAGGAAAGCGCTGCTTTTACTGAAGGCGGGTGACGCCAGTGTGTCAGGAGCGCCCAGAGAGAACCAAGTCCGTAGCCAATATGAAGGATAGGGAAGGTGATGAGGTAGTATGGAAGGTGATGCAGGCGAGGGGTGGTGAGCGTAGAGAATATAATAAGAAGGAGTAGGTAACTGCCGGCGGTCAAAAGGAGCGGTGTTGAAGCAAGAACAAAGGCGGGGCTTATGTTGAGTCTTGTCAGGTAATGGGCAAGGGGAAAAACAGCAGCACCGGATATGAGGAGGGTTATTAGAAACAGGGCTGGAACGAGGTGACGAAAGGTAAACGGGGCGGTCGCAAATCGGGTGCCACGAATGACCCAGTAACCGTTGGCAAAGGCGTTGGTGAAGAGGTCGCTGAGACGGGAGCGGGCATAGTAGTAGGTTTTTATCGATGGTGCGAGGAGGATTTGCCTGCCGGTACGACGCAGTCGGAGATTGAATTCGATGTCGTGGTTGCGGACAAGTCCGGTGTTGAAGGTGCCCAAAGATGTGAACACCTCGCGCCGGTAACCAGGGCAGGAGGCGGTGTCGGCAGCGCGGATGTTGCGATAGTTGCGAGCGATACGCATCAGTGAATTACCGACGCCAAACGGCGAAGCGAGGACACGAGCGATGGCGCGAGCAACCGGCGTGCGGCTGGATGGAAGGGTGGCAGCAACAGACCCTACCGCTGCGGCACCGGTGTTGTTGAGAATACGGACCGCTTCCGAGATGTAATTTGGTGAGTAACGGTTGTGGGCGCCAAAGGTAAATATGATTTCACCGCGGGCGTGGGCGATGCCAATGTTTAACGCATAAGGGGTGGTACGATGTGGGTTGGAAAGGATACAAATGTTGCGGTCGGAATGGGCGCGGGCAAACTGCTGGAGCCGGGTGAGGGTGTTGTCTTCAGAATTACCATCGACGACGATGATTTCGATGAGATGCGATGGGTAGTCCTGGTCGATTATTGATTGAAGTGCTCTGATGATGGAGTTCTCTTCGTTACGACAGGGAATGATGATGGTGATCAGCGGTAGGGAGGCGTTCATTTCATTCGACCCAGGGTTGGTAGTTTCCATCGACCGGTTCACTTTTAAATCGGATGCCGTAACGACGGAGCAGATCACGGAGTTTTTCGGTGATGGGCGTCACGGTGCCGGTTATCGCGCGTTCGCCTAAGTGAAAGATGGTGGCAGGTGTTTCCCCGGAGACCACATTTATGGTGTTGTCCTGATAGGCGATGGTGGTTGGAGTTGGGGTATCGATTATGAGGGTGAGGGTTTGGGGAAGGAACTGGAAATTTTGTTTGGTCTGATGGGCAAGGATTTCCCCGGCAATGGGCAGAAAGTCAAGGAAAAATGCCCGGCGTTCCTGCTCAGAAAGTGGCCGGGGGAAGACATTTTCTTTAAGCACACGGCAGGGAACACCAGCGGCAAGAGCGCCCGCCGGAATGCTTTTTGTTACGACCGAGCCAACACCGATGACGGTGTTGGCGCCGATTGTTACACCGGGGTTGACGGTTGCTCCAGGTAGCCAGCAGTTATCGCCAATCGTCACCGGGGCAAAGGCAACCGGGAATCCCATCAGGATGGACTGATAAGCGCCGTGGGTGTAGATGGCGCTGTTGGTACCGATGCCAACTTCGTTGCCGATTGTTACCGGACGGGCGGTGTTGATAAATGCCCGCATGCCAAGGTGCAACCAGTAGCCCGCGGTCAGGAGGGATTGCGGTTCAAAGCAGGAACCACCGCCGATGCGCACATATGGTCCGCACCAGAGTTCCCGGCCGATTTTTATCTTTATGCCTTCAATAAGGGAGTTGGGACCGATGACGCTGTTTTTACCGAGTTCGAGTGATTCTTGAACCCGGATGGTTACGCCTGAAGAGATGCGGCAACCGGCGTCCAGTTTGATTGAGCCACCGGTTATGACAACCCCGGGTGCGATTACACAGCCCGTGCCAAGTTCCAGTCGGGAGCAGCGGATTAAGACTTTTGGGGCGGGGGAAAGATTTTCTTCTTCCGGGATACCAATTGAGCAGTTAGCGCCGAGGATTAGTTCCGGGCAGTCGATTTTGACTTCAGAGCCGATTTTTACTTCCATATCCATCTTACCACCTCAAACGCTTCAGCAAACTGGACCCCGGCTTGAACGCCCCGAACCCGGGCAAGACTACGGATAAAATCTTCGCCGGTGTAGGAACGGAACCGTTGCGATTGATAGGCGGCAAGGCTTTCGATTTTGCGCTGAATGTGATGTTCTTCGAGCGGGACAAAGCAAACATGACGGAAGGTAAGGGTGTTCATCGGAAGTTCGTAGCCGAGGATTGAGGTGTGTTTGAATGCCCGTAAACCTTCTTCAAAAATCACCCGGTGGTCCTGATGGATGTCCGATGATGCCGGCAGAAATACAAGGTCGGGGTTGAGCTGTTGCCGGCAGCGGACAAGTTCTTCAAGGATTTCTTGGCGAAATTCAGGGAAGCGGCGAACCCGAAAGTCAAAGAGCTGCCAGTTTTCCGGTTTAACACCGAGTTTTGTCACCGCGGTAAAGCACTCCTTTTTCAAAATGTCAGGCGGGAACCCTTTTGGTACCGATTCTTCGCAGGTAGAAAATGCCATATAGAAAACCTCTTTTTTCTCCTCAATCAGGCGGGCAATTGTGCCCGAACAACCGAACTCATCGTCGGTGTGGGCGCCTAAAAACAATACTCGGTTAAATAATCCGTTCATAAAACTTCAAAAGTTTTTTTTCTTCATTTGACCAGTTGTAGATTTTATTCACGGCATCCTGGCCGTTTTTTCCCATCTCGCGGGCTTGTTCCGGATGGAATTTTATTGTCCGGAGCGCATCGGCTAACGAGGTTGCATCGCCCGGTGAGAAAGTCAAGCCGCAGGCGCACTCCTTGATGATGGCGCGCAGGGGCGGAAAGTCGGGTACAATTACGGGCAGGCCCGCGCTCATAAACTCAAACATCTTTACCGGCAGAGCGAATTCGTAGCCGAGAACCGGCAATGAAGGGACAACACCGACATTGCTTGTTGCGTACCATCGGAAGCAATCGAGATGGGGTATGACACCAAGATGGCGTACGCGGGGATATGCGGGGTGATTTTTGATTTCGTTCTCGTAAGACGATGGACTGAATTTGCCGGCGAGGAGCAGTTCACAATCGGGCAGTTGGGCAAGGGCGTCAAGAAGCAGGGTGATACCCCGTTCCGGTGTGAGGATGCGGGCAAGGTGGACGATACGAAATTGTCCGTTGGGCGCTGATTGTGCAGAATGAGAAGGTGCCGCTTGATGAGAAGGAAACGGCTCGGGATAGTTTTTCACCGTTACCAAATGGCGCGCGGATGAAGAGAGGCGCTGAGCAATTGTGTCCGTGGCGGTGACAACACCATCGATGTGCCGGGCAACGAACTTTTCCCAGTTGTTGTACAGGGAGGCAAGAAGGGTCCGGAAAGGTCGCGGGATATAGCGTTTATCCGGTATCTGACGGTAGTAGTCTTCATGGATGTCACACACGACTCGGCGGTTGAGGGTTTTTAGGATGAGGGCGAGGGGAAGTAGTTCCGGGTCGTGAAGGTGGTAGATATCGGCGCGCATTCGCAGAGCAAAGCGCAGATAGCGCGGTAAGGAGAAGATAAACCGGCTAATTCGCGAGCCGGGCGCAGGGAATTGGTAAATGACAACAGGGTTTTTAACGGCGGCGAGATGTGGGGCGGACTTGATGTGATTCGTGCCGATGCCGGCGAGGACAGTTTGATAGCCTGCCCGGGCAAGGGTTTTAGCTTCCCGATGGAATATCCTGGTATCGTGCACGGTATGGGAGGAAGTCAGGATGCAGATGCGGGTTGCCATTGTGCTGCTCCTTCACGGGTAATTTCTGAGGCTTTGGTTGCTGCCCTGGGTGCGGCAAGGCACAAACCCAAAGCGGCGAATAGGAAACGGTTGTCATTGAGGTCACCCGAGAACAGGGCATTGACCAGTAAGTAAACGGTGATGGTTAAAATCAAGAGCGTTATCGGTCGGTTGCCGTGAGCGAGACCTCTGAACAGGGCGCGCAGCGGGATAAATAGAAGTAAAGTGATGAGGAGTAAGCCGACGATGCCCAGTTCAGCCGCTACCTCTAAAAAGAGGTTGTGGGGATAGTCACCCCGTTCACTTTGGTAAGGGTTGAACTCCTGGTCAAAGCCGCCGATGCCAACGCCGGTGAAAGGGTGGTTGCGAAACATATCAATTGCCGCTTCGGCACGAATGACCCGGGTGTGTGCGGTCTGGTCGATTGGTCCGGAGACGGTGTTGCGGATACGTTTGTTCATCGTCAAAGCGGCGTCGGGGGCGAAGATGGAGGTGATAACAATGATGGCGATAACGGTTGCGGCGCCGGTGAGGATAAGGTTTCTGCCCTTTCGAAAATAGAAAGCGATTAGACCGGCGGTACCAAGGGCGCAAAGTAAGGCGACCAATACCCCGCGCGAGCCCGAGTAAAAGACCCCGTAACCAAGGACGATGTTGACAATAAGCATAACAACGCGGACGACAACGGTTGTCAGCGTGCGTGGCTGGGAACGGAGGGTAAAGTAAAGGCCACCGAGAAAACCCAGTCCGATGATTCTGCCGGTGGCGATGTGATTGGCACCGAACGCGGTTAATCCCTCGGGCGTGGTTTGACCGAGCGCAACCATCAGGAGGGCGACGATAATGAAGGTAATGAGGAGGCGCAAGAGGTTTTTCTCAGAATGGACCGTTACTATCGGGGCAAATAAGGCAAGGCCGGTCAGGGTCGCGAACCGAACCGTTTTTTCCAGACCATAGGAGTTGTCGGGGTCGGCAAAGGCGGATAGAGTCATTACAACGACGAGGCTGAAGAAGGTTAGCAGGAAGTTGAAAATCTGGGAGGAGTCGAAAGAGAATTTGAGCGAGGTTGCGGTTGACGCTTTTGCGGCACGGGCAGTGCGCAGGAATGCGGGAACGGAGAAGGCAGTTCCGGTGATGAGGATAAGCGCCAGAATAACGGTGATGTCCGGTGCCTGAGGGAACAGCGCGGCGAACTGCGATTTGAAGGTGCCGGAGAAGAGAAACAATATCAGGGTGATTTCGGGATAACGGAGGAGTAAAGCGAGACAGAAAAAACCGAGGGTAAGGAGGGTGATAATGTTCATCGCAAATCCGTTCTGGGCGCGGACGCTTTGTCGCGCTGAAAAGCACACAAAAGGTAACCCATATTGGTTGTCAAGCCAGCGGTTGAGCCCAGTGCCAATCCCGGGATGCCAAGAGGATGGACAAGAACGAAATCAATCAAGGCGGTGGTGCCCGCGCCCAGCAGGGCAGCGATGACCGGTGTCCGGGTGTTTTTTTGACCGCGAAAGTAAGCGGTGAGGATAGCGGCGGCGGTGAATGGCATCAGACCCAACCCGAGAATGGCGAGGGCGAGCGCAGTTTTTGCGCCCGCTTCCGGGGTAAAGGCACCGTGCTCGTAAAGCAACCGGACCAGCGGACGGGCGATAAATAGAAGGAGAACGGTTGCCGGGATGAGGATGAGAGTTGAGATTTTAAGAAGCTGTCCGGTTTGCCGGCGGAGATGAAGGGATTTGCCGGTTGCGGCAAGTTCACTCGCCCGCGTAAAAAATATTGTTCCAATTGAGGCGGCGATGAGGTTGCAGGGGAAAGCAAAGAGCCGGTCGGCATAGCCAAGGATGGCGATACTGCCCGAAGGGAGAAAAGAGGAGAAGAGCCGGCCCAGGGCGAGATTGACCGGTCGGATGAAAAGGAAGGCAAGGAGGGGCAAAGAGAGGAGAAAAAACTCCCGAACTCCGGGGTCGCGCACGGAACGAAGAAGTCGATGACCGGTAAAGATGAGAGGTGCCACTGTTACCACCAAGCCAATGAGATGGCCACTGCTCCAGCCGGCAGCGAGGGCAAATGTGCCGCTTTTTTTTGCCCAGATTACGATAAACAGGATGGCAACTAAATTGATAACCGGGTCGATGAGACGCGGAATGGCAAATTTGCGCCGGGAGTTGTGATAGGCGGCAGTAGCAGAGATAAGGATTAACGCCGCCGGGACAATTGCCATAAGACGGGTGACGGTGAGTGCAAGGGTGCGGGTTTGTGGGCCGATTTTCGGGGCGAAGATGGATACCAAAAAGGGTGCGGCAATAAAGGTGATAAGGGCGATGGCAAGAGCAAAAAGTAAACCGATGGTCCAAAGCGAGGCAAAGAGGTTACGGGAACTGACTTCGTCTTTACACAGTTTGCGTTCCACCAGCAGAGGCAGGGCGGAAACATCAAAGGTGTTGGAGATGAAACCACCACCAACGGTGGTGATTGTTTCGCCGACACGGTAGGCGTCAACAATTGGGGCGGTGCCGAAGATGTGGGCAAGGAGCATTTCCCGGACAAATCCCAGGATTTTCGATAGGGTGGTAAGCAGGGTTACAGTTAAGGCACGAGTCAGGGTGAGGTGCGAAACACCAAACGGCATATGGAGGGTACGAACTGCGAAGCGGGGCAAGGGGTTTTCCGCGGGTGAGGAGCGGGTAAATGCCATTAGTTAGACCGAAACCGTTTGTCGTTGATAGCTGTACTCTTCAATGCGCTTGATTACAAAATCAACTTCTTCGGGTTCAAGGAGCGGTTCAATCGGTAGTGAAAGGACTTCGCGTGCTGCTCTCTCCGCTTCTTTGAGTTCCCCGCCGATGCGGCAGCGCGTGGCAAACAGTTTCATCTTGTGCAGGGGAATGGGGTAATAGACCATCGTCGCAACCTTTGCCCGGTCGAGGTGCTGTTTCAGGAGGTCACGTTCCGGGTGGCGAATGGTGTATTGATGGAAGACATGTTCTCCATTTGCCGGCAGTCGGGGAACGGTTAAATGGGGAATCGAACTGAATGCCCGGTTGTAATTAGCAGCAACTTTGAGCCGGCGCGCATTGAACTCCTCGAGAACCGAAAAGCGGGCGAGAAGGATTGCCGCCTGCAGGGTGTCAAGCCGACTGTTGTAGCCGAGGTAATCAACATTGTACTTGTCTTTGCCACCGTGGCGACGTAGGATGTCAACGAACTCAGCAATGGATTGGTCATCGGTGGTAACGATACCCCCGTCACCGAATCCACCAAGATTTTTGCTCGGAAAGAAACTGAAGGCGGCAGCATCGCCCCAGGCGCCACACTTTTTACCCTGATAAGAGGCACCAAACGCCTGGGCAACATCTTCAAGGATAAACAGGTTGTGCTTTTGGGCGATTGCCTTAAGTTGCGCCATCGGGCAAGCCCGACCATAAAGGTGAACCGGAATGATGCCGACAGTGTTTTTGGTCAACGCATTTTCAATTCGCTCGGGGTTGATGTTAAAGGTTTCGGGGTCGATGTCGACGAAGACGGGCGTCGCGCCGGCACGAAGGATGGCGTCAGCGGTGGCGGCGAAGGTGAAGGGGGTGGTGATTATTTCGGCGGCTGACTTCCAGAAGTCGCTGCCGGTGCGCTTGTAAGCGAGGGCGCGGAGTGCGAGAACGAGGGCGTCGGTTCCTGAGGCGACACCGACGGCAAATTGAGTGCCGATGTAGCGGGCAACGGTTTGTTCCAGTTCCTGAACCTCCGGACCCATAATCCACCTCTGATGGTCAAGCGCCTGTTGCAGTCGGTGGTCGATTTGGGATTTGAGGTAACGGTACTGACGTTTCAGGTCAAGGATTGGTACTTCCATTTACTTCTCCTTTAACGGCTTTAACCCACCTTCATCGTCGGGTTGATACTCATTACCACAACGCGGACAGCGGGCGCGGTGGTCATCAACAACCAGTTTCGTGCCACATTTGCACACCCAGCCAATGGGACGCGCCGGAACACCAGCGACCAGGGCGTAATCAGGAATGTCACGAGTGACAACGGCGCCGGCGCCAATCAGGGCGTAACGGCCGATGGTGTTGCCGCATACAATCGTCGCATTGGCACCGATGGATGCACCTTTTTTCACCAGCGTCGGTTTGAATTCGGTTTTGCGCTCGATAAAGGCGCGCGGGTTGATGACATTGGTAAAGACACACGAGGGGCCACAAAACACCCCTTCTTCAAGACAGACCCCTTTATAGAGCGAGACATTGTTCTGAACCTTGCAGTTATCGCCCACGGTTACCCCTTCCGCGACAAACACATTCTGACCGAATACGCAGTTCTTGCCGATGCGGACATTGGCGGAGATGTGGGTGAAGTGCCAGATTTTGGTACCCGAGCCGATTGATGCCCCGGGGTCAACAATGGCGGTGGGATGAATGAAGGGCGTGGTTTCCGGTTCTTTACCATCTTCAGCCGGGCTTGGCACGGCAAATGCGGTTTCTGCTTCAACCGGTATCGAGTGAGGAAATGCGGTGCTGGTTTGAACCTGGACCGCGGCTGCAGTCAACACCGGTTTTGGCTCTTTGACCTGCACCATAATCTTCTTGGTGTTGCCATTGCGAGACGGATTCAGGGACACCGTTTTGCCGCTCTTTTGCAGTGACTGTTGTGCGGCGGTCAGGACTTCCAACACCCGGATGCCTTCGTTACCGTCGGTGCGCGGCGGGATGCGGGTGGCGATGCTTTCCAGAAAATGCTCGCATTCCAGGCGCAGCGGCTCTTCGGCCGGGAGTTCAATAAGGTTCTTTTCTCCTTTCAGTGCAACCGGGATGCGCCCCTGATGCCAGCGGATGTCATGGGGATAACAGGCGAGGGTGGGGCGGGAGCCGTTGTCTTCAAACACCACCATCTGTTTTGAGCCGACCACGACCAGCCGCTGCTCTTTGAACGGGTGCAACCAGGAGACAAATGTGTAGGCATGAACCCCAGAAGGAAATTCAAGGGTAGTAAGGGTCACATCAGGAATGTTTCGCTGGAGAAAAGCCTCACCGTGCGCCGATACCGCTGTAGGCCGTTCCTGCACAAGGGCAAGGATGACGCTGATGTCGTGCGGGGCAAAACTCCAGAGGATGTTCTCTTCGGTGCGCAGTCGGCCCAGGTTGAGGCGGTTGGAGTAGATGTAGTCAATCTTGCCCAGTTCCCCCTTTTCAATCATCTCGGCAAGGTGAACGATGGCAGGATGGTAGCGCAGGATGTGCCCGACCATCAAAATCCGCTCCTTTTTCTCGGCAAGGCGAACCAGTTCTTCAGCCTGGGTGAGGTCAAGGGCAAGCGGTTTTTCGACAAACACATCCTTGTCTGCNAGCAGGGCGGCGCGGACAAACTCGTAGTGGCTGATTGCCGGAGTGGCAATGGCAACGGCGGTAATCTCCGGTTCGGTGAGAACGGTGGTAAAATCGTTTGTTAGATGGACACCATTTGAGATTGTTAACCCGCTTAGTGCGGCAGGATTGGAATCACAAACGGTGTGCAAACTTTTCAAACTGTCAAACACCCGCACTAGGTTTTTCCCCCAGGTGCCGGCGCCGACGACCGCAATTGAGCGACTCATTTTTCCTCCTTCCCAATATATATTTTTATACCCCGTGACGGGGCGAAAAACGGTACCCTTGTGCGGTTGTTACTTGTTTAACATTTTGTTTCTCCGGGGATGTTTCTGCTCTGGCTCCCCCGGCAGCCAATCGCTTCATCTGCGTTCCTCCTTGTTTTGCCCGCCCTTAAGCGAGCACTTCCTCCTTCCCCGATGTTTCCCTGCTGTATTTAATTATAAACAAAAATTGCCAAAAGTCAACATCTGGGCATAACTTTGTCTATCCACGGCGCAAAATCATATTGACACTACCAACTCTTCTATTACCAAAACCATTCAGAGCCAGAAAAAAGGCTAAAAAGTCGGTTCCCACCTAAGGCAGGAGTTGAGAGTAAATTGGACCCGGACTAAAAGTAGAAGTTCAAACCGAGGGTGGTGTAGGTTACACCCAAGCCGAGGTTGTTGGTTAAAGTATATTCTTCATAATAATAATCGGGGACTTTGGTTTTGGTCCCCCCGAAAAGCATTCTGATTCCGAATTCACCACCTATTGAGAAGTTGTTGGAAAGGTAGTATTCACCGCCGAAGCCGAGCGTACCGCCGATGTTTCCGCTCAACACATCGTTTAGTGTTTTTTCCATAGTGGTATCCCGGTAGGTTGTCTCACCATCAGACTCAGAGATGCTGACCTTGCCAAAGGTGTAAAAAAGGCTGGTGCCGATATAAGGGGTGACATAGCTGCCTTTATCTTCGTTTTTGACAAAGAAGTAGCGCGCACCTAACTGGGGCATAAACAGGTTGCCACCTACCTTGGTCGTGTAGGTATATGTCTGTTCCCCGTATTCATACTTTACTTTGGATGAAACCGAGAGGCTGGCGAACTCCAGTCCAAGGCCGGCAAAGAGGTTGTCAGCCTTGTAACCGAATTGAACAGCGTTCAGGCTCATTCCAGGCTTTACGGAAAACCCAAATTGAGCATCGGCCCAAGCAGTACTGCCTATCAGCGCCACCATTGTGATTAACAGTGGCGTCATCATCTTTTTTGACATAGGTCCTCCTTTTGGTTTTATGCCTACCCTGCGGTCTATAACAGATGTTTTAAGTTTTTTGCCCCGGCTAAAACTCGTCAACACCGGCATCGCATCTTTCTAAAAGATAATGGCAATTGTCAAATTGTCAAGCGAAATATTTTACCTTTTGAGTCCATGGCGAAAAACTATTGTGTTTTATCATTAACGCAGTGCAATCCTGATTTAACCCTATGCGAAAACCACCCTGATGCAGAGAAAAGGCTTTGCCATTTTTCGTTGTGTAGTAATACAATTCAGGAATTGATACAATAGAAAGATGCCATACCAGCAAGGTGTTATCCGGTTTCGCAACCTGAATCACAGCGATATCGACGGCACTTTATTCTCCAGCAGCAGAAGAAAAGACCGGTTCTAACAAGGTCTACTGTCGTTAGCCTGATATCGTTGATAGAAATAAAACCTAAAGGGAAGAAGGCAAACTGAATAGGGCGCTGGAGTGTTACGGTGCGGCGTTAGAAATATTTAAGGAAATCGGTGCCAAGAGGGAATTTGAGATAACCGAAAACAGCGTCCATTCGCGAAAAACCGCTGACCCAGAATTAAAGCAGAAATCGGACGGTCTATAACCCGTGGTTATTTATAATGTCATCCTAAATTAGACATTGGTTTCCGGATATTGTCCGTAAAAAGATTGAGGTTCAGATTTTTCTTGACATAATTGTTAGTAATAATATACTAACAATATGGCAGAACTTTCTCTCTTGAAATTTCTCGGTCTTTCGGATTATGAGGCTCAGGTATATCTGGCGCTGATAAAAGCAGGTCGGGTGCGGGTACGCGACCTTATTCCGCTTGTCTCGGTCCCCCGCGCCCAGATTTATGGCACCCTCAAATCGCTTTGCCGTAGAGGACTCTGCAAGGAAAACCCTGGGCAATTTCTTTACTATTCGCCCCTGCCGCCGGAAACTGCCCTGGGTGCGCTCTGGCACGAGAAAGATGCCCAACTGAAAATGCTCAAGGACCTTATTAAACAACTGGGCGAATTTTATGCAAGTAGTACCCGCAACAGCACAACGGAGGTATCGATTGAGGTGCTTAAAGGGCCACATCTCACAACTTTTATGGTCGCAATCCTGAAAGAGGCGAAACAGGATGTCAAAATCTTCGTGCGGCAGATGGCGGTAACATCAAGGCAAAAACTAAAGTATGGCACCCAGCAGGAAATCAAGCTCCTCAGGCGCGGTGTTCGGGTTCGCTGTATCTACGACGAGGAACACTGTATTAAACCCCAGGGGAAAATCATCGCCCTATATCTCAATCAGGTGGTAAGGGCGGGCGAAGAGGCAAGGGTGTTTAAAGGTCTGCCGATGAACCTGCTGGTTGTGGACAACCGGGTGGCGACATTTTCTCTACGTCACCCCACAAACAACGAGGTGACGATGTATGCGTTTCACCACCCAGAACTGGTTCAGGCGTTCAGCGCCTGTTTTGAATACTACTGGGAGAGAAGCAAAAGGTTAAGTGCAGGAAAGACATAAAAGGAGGTAGTATGGTGGCACTTATAACTGTCTTTTTGGTTATAGCCTCAAGCCCGGTTGATTTGAACCAGGGCATGCTTCTTCCTTCTTCTGAGCACCCGACCTACTTCCGTAACATCATTCGCAATACACTCTTTTCGCCAACCGAACCACTTGCCCCAATTGGGTTAAAAAAGGACCGGCCGATGAATTGGGAAACCGACGATTCGCTCAACTTTTCTCTTCTTGGTGACTATAACCTTGCCGGTAACTATCTGAATATGTCGGGCTGGCAGGTTAAACCTTTTGGCAATTACATCCTGTTTTCTTCCGGGGGCGGTTTCTATGTGTTCACCAAAGATAACCTGCGTAAGGTTCAGGAAATCTCCGGGCCGGGTTACATCTGGGATTTTGCGGTTCAGGGCAACTATGTGTTTAGCGCCAGCGGCGATAAGGGTCTGGTGGTCTATGACTTGTCTTCACTAACCGGAAACCGAGTGATTGCTCAGGTTGACATTCCTTATGAAGACCCGAATTACAACGAAATCTTCGGTTGGGGTGCTACCGGTATCGCGCTGACTGATACCCTTGCCCTTGTTACTGTCCGGATCGGTGGTTTATATGTGTTTAACATCAGTGACCCAAGAAATCCCCGGCTTATTGGTTCCAACACTCAAGAGACCTGGTTGATGGATGTCTGTATTAAGGACACCCTGGCATTTGTTACCCAGTACAACCGCAACCTCAACAACGCCTTTATCGTTTACAGCATCGCTGACCCTGCCAATCCGAGAATAATATCCACGGTAGCAAGTTTGAGCCACGGGATGCGATTTGCAATTCGGGACACGATTGCCTGCATTGCGCGCCGCTATGCCGGTGTAACAGCGATTAACATCGCTGACCCGGCGAATCCGGTGGTGCTCGGCACGCTCAGTCTAAATGACGCCCAGAATGTTACTCTCTACCCTTCAGGTGAAACACTCTATGCGTTTATCGCCAACCTTGACAATCTGGTGATTGCCAATTTCTCCAACCCGGCAAATCCCTATGAAATCACCACGGTTAATGTACGCTCAACCGCCGACTACATTGAGGGAAACCGCCTTTACCATCAGGCTCTTGCCGGTGCTGTGCTCTATGATATCACCTATCCCTACAATCCGCGACTTGATACCTTCTATCTGTATCTTGGTAACCCCTATTATCTTCAGGTTGAGGGCGATTATGCCTACATCTATGATTCCTATGGTTGTTTGCGTGTTCTTGACATCACTCATCCCGATGACATTACAGAAATTTCGTATTATTCCCGATTTCTTGATTCCATTCCTTCCAATGCCCAGATCGTCGATATCGGCGGTATGATGATTAAGGATGATTACGCCTATCTAATTGTCCGCGGCTATCCCTGGTTCTGTTATCTCGCAATTGTCAAGATAACTGACCCGTTCCATCCGGACTGGGTTGGTACCAAAATGTGGCGCGACTACGCCGGAGGGAATCAGTTTTTCGTGGAAGACAGCCTTGCCTATGTCCCGACAGCGCTTTCCGGTCAGACCTACCTACGCATCATCGACATTGGCGACCCGACCCAGATTGAGGACATCGGGCAGCTTTTCTGGTCCACCTGGGCAGCACTGGAAGTAAGTAAACAGGACAGCGTGCTATTCCTGGCCGGTGGCTATGACCCCTGGACACCATCACCGACACCCCGCGACCTCGGAATTGCGAGTGTTGCGCGACCCTGGCTCCCCCGGCTCATAACCGAGTTCACCACGCCCAATCAGTGCCGGGGTGTTGACCGGTTTAGAAACAGTCAACACCTTGCCCTTGCCGACTATGACGCGGGTGTTCATATTCTTGATTTCTCTGACCTATCCAATCCCCGGATAACGGGCACGGTAGACTTCAACGGCTATGTTGAAGATGTTCACATTGGAAGGAGTCTTGTGTTCTGTGGCGCAGCCGAGGAGTTTGCGGCAGTTGACGCAAGGAACCGCAACAATCCCCAACTCTATGGCTACTATTATCTGATGCCCGTTTTCAGTATCAAGTATTCTGAGGTGACTGATGTCTGGTCTAAGGGCGACTCAATCGGCGCCTGTATTAGCACGGGCGGGCTGTTTCTTTTCCGGACCGGGTATGTAGGAATTGCGGAAAACAGAAATAAATCTGAAGCAAACCGGTTGGCAACCATTACCCGCGGAAAACTGAACCTCGCTTCCTTCAATAACCGTTCGCTGTCCAAAGTAGAACTCCGTGACGCATCCGGTAGACTGGTAATGCCCCTCACACTACAGGAAAACGACCTCTCCCATCTCAGCCCCGGCGTCTACTTCATCCGCTTTGAGGAAAACAGGAGAGATAAATTCCAGCGGATAACCCTCGTCCGTTAGGCGATGAAAGGGATACTGCTACTCTTATCTCTGGGCACGCTCATCTTTGCCCAGACGATAACCTTCCGTGATGTGGCGCAGGAGTCGGGCATCGTGGTGCAGGGCGGGCTTGGCTCCTGCGCCGCCTTTGCCGATTATGACAACGATGACTACTTAGATATCTGCTTTGACCCCGGTCCTCAGGTTTACCTGTTCCACAACAATCAGGACGGCACCTTTACCGATGTTACTCAGCAGGCAGGACTTGCCGGTCTTGACTTTCGCTCGATAGTTTGGGCTGACTACAACAACGATGGTTTTAGCGACATCCTCGCCAATGACCACGGTAGTACCGTCTACCTCTTCCGTAACAACGGGAATGGCACCTTCACCGATGTTGCCGCAACAAACGGACTGATGCGCGGTGGTGATCGCCCCCTGTTTCTTGACTATGACCGGGACGGATTTCTTGATGTGCTCGTCATCGGCTTGGACGCGACCTTTCTTTACCGGAACATATCAGCCGACAGTTTTCGACTAGTATTAGCCTTGCCCTGGGGTGGCAATTCGGGCACCTGCGCAGACTACGACAACGACCTTTACCCGGACATCTACATCTGCCGGAATGGTCCGAATAAACTTCTGCGCAACAATGGTAATGGCACCTTTAGCGATGTCACCGATTCCGCGGGCGTGGGTAACGCCGGTAACACCCAGGCAGCGGCGTTCGGCGACTTTGACAATGACGGCGACCTTGACCTTTATATCACGAACATCGGCGGTGGCACAAACAAACTATTCCGTAACAACGGGAATGGTACCTTTGTTGATGTCACCAGTTTCTATGGGGTCGCCGATGTAGGCGACGGCAGAACCTGCGACTGGATTGACTTCAATAACGACCGACTCCTTGACCTCTTTACTACCAACCATGTTTATCCCAACCGGTTATTTCGCTCGATGGGTTATAACGCGCCTTTTTTGAATGTTGCCGGCGCGGTCAACATCGCTGCGCCTCAGGATGTATTTGCCGCCAGCTGGGGCGACTATGACAACGATGGCGACCTTGACGCTTTTCTGGTGGGACATTTTGGTCAGGGCTGTGCCCTGATGCGAGATTCCGGCGGAAATGCCCTCCATTACCTCAAAATAAAACTGGACGGCACAAGGTCAAACCGCAGCGCCATCGGAGCCCGGGTCAGAGTTTACCAGCGCGACACAGTTCAAACTCAGGAGATTTCCGGGGGCAGCGGACAATATGGCCACAACCCGGCGCTGGTTCATTTCGGGCTCGGTGGTAACATCCGGTTTGACTCGCTTGAGGTTATCTGGCCCAGTGGCGCCGTCAGCAGAATTAACGGTAACAATGGAGATACTACCCTGGTAATTGAAGAGGGGGTAGGTGGGTTGGAAGAAAATCACCAGCAATCATTGCCCCGGGATTTTGTGCTGCCGAATCCATTTGTCAACCGCACCTGCCTTATCACACCCGGTACCAGCAAGATTATTTTGTACACCAGCGCGGGTAAATTTCTGAGCGAAGAAAACGGTTTCTGGTTTGGGGAACAGCTACCGGCAGGAGTATATTATCTCATCCCCGCAGACCGACCAGAGCGCAGGGTGAAAATTGTCAAACTAAAATAGGCGATGAATGCAAAAGGGCTTATGCGCGCACAACGGTGTTCGCGGATAGTTTTTTCTCGGGATTAAACCAATTGAATATTGGATAGAACAAATTCATCATTAAAAAGNTCGTTCTGTAAATTAAATTGTTCTCAAAGGCTCGTTACTTAAGAGCTCANGAAAATGGCAAGGCAAAAAGGAAAGTTGTATTTCTTGAACTTTACGAAAACTTGAGCAGGTGAGGACGATAGTAAAATTAACCGGACAAATTTANGATGGGGTGACTTTTGCGGCAGGGCTGCAACTGGTTGCCAATTCCGGCAGATTCAATCAGCGCCGGATGTCGTAGACGGCGCCGAGGTTGTTGGCGGTGACGGAAAGCAGGGTGAATCTTAAGCCGCCGGCGATGGTGTGTTCGGCGTCGTCCATTGAGGAGAACAGGCTGAGGTGTTCGCGTGGGTCGTCAAAGAGCCAGAAGGCAAGAATCGGGGTGAAATCGTCAATTGACCTTTGCCGGGTGAAGATTTGCCGGGAGACGGTGCGGTAGTCAAGGATTTGCGGTTTCAAAGGAGTAGTGTCCGGCAGCGGGGGGATGTCGGCAAAGGGCCAGAGGATGGTTTTGTAGGTGTTGACAAAAGCGGTATCGGCAAGGGTTTTTGCAAGGTCGTCAAGGGTCTGTTTCAGCCGGGAGTTTTCATACTTAATGTCGGTGAGGAGACGGAGGGTGTCGTGACGGGCAAAGTAGTACTGCCGGTCGGGATAGGCAAGGGTGAGGGCGGCGTTGAGGTAGCCGTAGTCTTTGGCATAGACGAGAGGACCCTTAAGGTCAAGGCGGTTGTAGGAGAAGCCGGTGCCGAAGTGGTCGCAGAAGATCAGGGCGTTTTTGAGTCCGGCACGGCGGACCGTTTTGTAAACGACAGCGCTAACTCCACCATAAACATGGTAGAGTTTAAAGAGCGGTGGCAGGGCGATGGCGATGGTGAAGAGCAAAGTTAGCGGTAGGGCGCGGCGGAGGAAGCGGTTTGTGTTGGGGACAGGGTTCTGCCCGAAGGTGTGGCTGAGAAGTTGGGGGAGTTGATTGATACCGCGGGCACCAAGCAGAAAAAGGCAGGCGCTGGACTCATAGAGGAAACGCGGACCGAAGCAGACATTGTGAAACCAGTAGAAGAAGTAGGCGATGGGTAAGGCGAGAAAGCCGGCAAAAAGGAGCCAGTCGTAGCGGTTGCGGGTGCCAATGGCAAACGGGATGAGGATGAGAAGTAGGGCGGGCCAGGGTGACTCAAACAGGAATTTGTTGACGAGGTTGAAGTTGTTGCCCATATTCAAGAGCCCCTGATAAGGGGTGTGCGGCGGTCCCCAACCGGAGTGGCCAAATCCGACCTCATGGCCTGGTCCCCACTTGACGACATAGCCAAACAGGAGCGGATTGCCGTTGGCGAGGTAGTTGTAGATTAAAAGGAGGCTGGTTACGGCAGCGGTGGCAAGAACGATTAGGATAAAGGGTAGGAGGTAGCGCCGGGGCTGACGCACGATGAGGAAAAGGGCGTAAAGGGCAAAGGGCAGACCGATGGCAAGCGCGGTGTAGGGCCGGATGTTGGCGACGGCACCGAGGGTGATGCCGGCAAGCAGGGCGCTGGGGAACGGTTTTGCGCCCTTGACGGTGCGAAAGTAGAAGAGGATGAACAGGGTGGCAAAGAGGAGCGCGGAGGCGTGGTTCATATATTCGGCGGACATGTTGGTGATGTAGGGCGAGAAGGTGGCGAGGAGGGTGGCAATACGGGCGGTCTTTTCGTCGTAAAGTTCTTTGCCGAGATGGTAAAGGACAAGCAAGAACAAAGCACCCATTAAGGGGTTTAAGAGCCAGGGGGTACCGAGAAAGACAAAGAACATCAACAGGAAGGAGTGGAGCCAGGGGTACTGGGAGTACCAGTTGCCGTTGTTGATGATATGGGTGTAGTCAAAGAAGTCCGGAAAGGGTGGTGAAGGGAGATGGATTTTGCCCTGGGCAAAGATGCGCGCCTGGAAGAGTTGGGATATGGAGTCCTGGATGTGGGGGATGTGTTCAAAGACAAAATAGGAGATGAGGTTGGCGATGAGGAAGAAAAAGCCGGCGGTGAGTAAGAGGAAGTAACGGGGTTTAAGGTTGAGCAGCCAGTTGATGATATTTTGGAGTGGTTTTTCAAGAAAGCCGAGGACAGGGTAGAGGGCAAACAAAAGGAAGATAAAGCCGGCACTGGCAAGCGACAGGTAGAGCATAAACTGGGAGCCGGTTTCGTTCTGTTTGGCGGTGAGAAAGTCCCACGGGTAGAGGGTGAAGAGAAAGAAGGCAAAGGTGAAGATGAAGGGCAGGGCGGTTTGTTTTGATTTAAACAGGTAAGAAATGCTGGTTCGGAAGGGGCGAAACAGCAAGCCAAAAAGGAGCAGAAGAAAGGCGATGCCCAGCAGGAGCCAGGAGAGGGGAAAGTAGTAAAACTGTTCGGGGGGCATTGACGGCAGGTGAAAGAACACGGTGGATTTGCCGTTGATAGCCCAGCGGTTGGCGTACAGGTAGTTAGCAGAGGTGTAGTTGGTAACAGCGGCAAGGAAGAGGAAGGTGATGCCGAGGAGTAATGCCAATAACCGCAAAAGAGTACCGGTAGGGTGATAGACACCCGGACTGTTTTGCAAAGGCAAATTTGAAGGTTGCCGCACCAGTAGTTTATTATAAGGGGTGGTGTTGGGTTTTCAAGGTGTCGCCCTGGTGTGTGGCCGGAGGATGACGATTGGTGTCAGGTCGCCACCCTGTCCTGCGGGGTTGTCGCGCATCGCCTCAGAAACCAGTGCGGAATCCAGTCCTGGTGAGGCACCAACCACGGTGCAGCCGAAGATGTCGTTGGCGTCAACCACTGCCACCGGGCAGGAAAGCGCCTGCGCAAGGCGCCGGGCAACATCGTCCGGGTCTTTCGGACCGAGAATGACGCAGTCGTAAAACTCTTTAACGCCCGAGGTGTGGGCAGCGTCAATCATCGCTACCTGTTTGCCGGCGATGCGATAGAAAACACCACTTATACCAAAAAGTTTGCCGAAGCCGCCGGCGATGGCGGCGATAAGGATGCGGGGTAAGCCAACTTCGTCAATTGCGCACTGCATTGAGTAGGGGCTGCGCAAGCCGATGCCGTAGGGCACCTTTTTGACAAAGCGCCAGAGAATGCGCGCCGCGATGCCGGGTTTTATCTCAGCGAGAGGGATTGCCCTGCCCTGGGTGGCGGCAACCGGACTTTCGGCAATGGTCAGGATGTCGCCGGGTTGAAGCAGGGCGCCGGCATAGTGCCGGACCGCAGAGAGCAAATCGTCGCCTTTATTGAGGACATGGGTTTTTACCCGAATGCGCTCGACTGGACCACGGCTGGTCTCAATGATGGGCGGTTTTTCCTTTGGCACAATTGAATTTAGCAACCAATAGGAGAAAATCAATTCTGGAACAAAGGCGGTTGCCGGAGTTTGGTGCCAACCGTTTTTTGACTTTTCGGCAGGGAGGATTTATACTCGGCTGTGCCTTCTGATGTTAGAACAACATCGGTTGCTTCAGGTCGATTTACCCGGCGGGTCGGGCTGTTCACCATCGGCACTTTGATTTCCCGGCTTTTAGGGGTGGCACGGGAGTCGGTTTTTGCTTATCTGTTTGGTGCCGGAATGGCAACCGATGCCTTTAATGTTGCCTTCCGAATCCCCAACTTTCTGCGCGACCTGTTCGCCGAGAGCGCGCTTTCCGCGGCGTTTGTCCCGACCTTTGTTGCCCGGCGTCAAGCAGGAGACGAGCGACGCACCTGGCGTTTTGCCGCTAATGTATTCAATACGATTGTGCTGTTTATCGGTCTACTGGTGATTTTCGGGATGATTTTTGCGCCCCAGGTGGTGCAGGTGATTGCCTGGGGTTTTCGCACCAACCCGGCGAAGTTAGCACTGACAACGACATTGACAAGGATAATGTTTCCGTTTCTTCTGTTTGTTGTCCTTGCCGCCTGGGCGATGGGGATTTTGAACAGTTGCGGTAGTTTTTTTATCCCGGCGAGCGCACCGGCAGCGTTCAATGTCTTTTCTGCCCTGGTGCCGGTGGTGCTTTACGGGTTTTTGCGACAGAAGGGGATTGAGCCGATTGTCGGAATGGCGTACGGCGTAACGATTGGTGCGGTGGCACAACTGGTGGTGCAGTTGCCGCGCTTGCGCACCTTTGGGTTTCGTTATCAGCCGGTGCTGAACCTGAAGGATGAGGATTTGCATCAGGTGGTGCGGCGCTGGGTGCCGATGATTCTCGGTTTCGCCAGCTGGCAGGTGAACTTTCTGGTGAACACTTTGCTGTTGTCTTTCCTGCCGCAAGGTTCGGTCACCTGGGTAAGTTATGCCTACCGGATTCAGCATCTGCCGGCGGGGTTGTTTGGCGTGGCGATTGGCACGGTGGCGCTTGCCGAGTACGCCGGGAGCGCGGCGACCGAAAGGCGCATTGTTCCGGAGCGGTTTAAACATGCCTTGAAACTGGCGGCGGTATTGACACTACCGGCGGGTGTGCTTCTCCTTGTTCTGGCGGTACCGGTGGTGCGGCTGATTTATCAGCATGGCAGGTTTACCGCCCTTGATACTGTGCTCACGGCGCAGGCGCTGGCGCTTTATGCGCTGGGTGTTCTGCCTGCGGCACTAACCCGTAACTGTGCGGCGGGGTTTTATGCGCTGGGTGACACCAAAACACCGGCACTGGTTGCACTCGGCGTGGTTGCGGGCAACATTGCGCTCAATCTAATTTTGATGCGGTTTATCGGGTTTCGCTCCTTTCCCCTTACGGCTTCGTTGACCCAGTTTTTGAACTTTGTGATTCTTTTTTATCTCTTGACACGACGGCAAAACAATCTTTTTGACCGGACGCTTTTCCGAATGCTTATTCAGACCGGCGGGGCGGCGCTGGTTGGTGGTGCGGTTGCTTATGGATGCCGGCTGGGGTATGAGTCGTTTTTGCCGATAAACCGGGTGGTCTCACAACTAACTGAGGTGATTGTTGCCGGTGGCCTGGGTATGGCTGGTTATTATCTGATGGCGCGGATTTTGCGTATTGAGGAGGTGAAGGAGGCGATTAACAGTTTAATCCAGCGGGCAAGATGAAGGTTTTGTCCGCGGTTTGTTGTATACTTTAAAGTATCAATCGTGTCGGGCGGTGTTTTCGCGTAACCTATTTCAAAATAACAGGTTAAACCGCGGGGAACAAATTTTCCCTACCCAACCCCGGTACGGTCTCGGGGATGGTATGGGAAATTGATTTTCGCACGGTTCAAACGGCAACTTCGGTGGTTAAAACCGGTTTTACAGTCAGTACCGCCGGCAGGGTTAAAACAGATGGGAAACATCAAGCGGGTTCGAGATATTGTATAAGGGTTGATAATCGGGTAGTTTTCTGTTAGAATTGAAGGGTATATGCCAGTTAGATATTTGAGTGAAACGAAGGTGAAAGCACCGGCGCTTGTTGCCTGCTGGCCCGGGATGGGTCATGTGGGAATTCTGGCGGCGAGTTATCTGCGGATGAAGTTGAACGGTGTGCCTTACGCCGAGATTGATGCCACGCCCTACTTTCTGCCCGATGCGATTGAGGTTGTTGATGGTATTGGCCGGATTCCGGCGCCACCGCGCCAGATGGTGTATGCGATTGCCGAACCACCGCTGCTGGTGTTTGAGGGTGAGGCACAGATTTCCGGTGAGCCGGGTATTAAAATCGCCAGTGAACTTTTAGATGTTGCTCAGGAGGCAGGGGTCAGTACGGTTTATACCGGCGCGGCGTTTGCCCTGCCGATGAGTTTTCGTCAGGCGGTAAAGGTTTACGGTGTGGCAACCGATGAGACACTGCGCAGCCGGTTTGCGCCGCTCGGGGTTGAGCCGTTGAAGGAGGGCAGGGTTTCCGGACTTAACGGGCTGTTGTTAGGGCTGGCAAAGTCAAGGGGATTGTCGGCGGCGTCGTTTCTGGCGACGATTCCCCAGTATGCGATTGAAGCCCCGAATCCGAAGGCGTCCAAGGCGATTGTTCAGGTGTTTGAGCGGATTTTCAATACGACGGTTGATATGACGGAGATTGATGAACGCATCAGCGAAACCGACCGGATGATGGGTGAGTTTGAACGCCGGGTGGCGGCGGCGATTGAGGCGTTACGCCGCAATACCGAGGAACGGTTCGCTTCTGAGGAAGGGGAAGAGGTCGAAGCCGGGGAAAGGCCTGAACCCCATGAACTGATGGCGCACATCGAACATCTCTTTGAAGAGGCACAGCGCGACCGCAGTAAGATTCAGGAGTTGAAAGAGGAACTGGACCGCTGGGGGCTGTTCGCACTTTACGAGGACCGGTTTTTAGACCTTTTCAGTAAAAAAGAGAAACGCGAATAATCCGCAATTGCTGAGCGGATGATGAAAGATACGATTGCGGTCCTTGACGAGTTTTTCTCAAAATACTTAGAGTGTGATTTGGGGAATGTCGCACCGGGGCGGGTCTGGGTGATTCCTTCGGACCGCCGCGACGCCCGGGAAGAACGGTCGGACAACATCATCGCGCTGTGGCTGATCGCCAGTGGTAATCGGTGTGTTGTTTCGGTGCAGCGGAGTCTGGAGGAGGCGGTGCAGAGGGTTGTCAATCGGCTGGCGCTGGGTGATTTTCGCACCCCTTACGGGCAGAAGGCGCTAATCGAGGCGCTGGCAGCAAAGATTAAAAGGCCGCCGGCGGTAACCGGCAATTCGGGACCGATATTTTTTGCCACGAGCGCCACTTTTCGGCGGATTCCGGTTGACAGGTGCCGGCTGGTCAATGAGGCGGATATTCCGGCGTTGCAGGCGGTCGGGCTCTACGGCAAATACCTTGACAAAAGTATTGCCGAGGGCACCTGTTTTGCTGCCTTTGACGGTGCCGAACCGGTGGCGGTTGCCGGTACCTGGGAAGTGCCTCATATGGCAGACCGGGTTGCCGATATCTGTGTGCCGGGAACAATCCCGGCGCGGCGCCGGGAAGGTTTTGGTAAGCAGGTCGTGGCTTGCACCACCGAGGCGGTGCTGAAAAGCGGCCGGGTGCCGATCTATGTGACATCAGATTTAAACTTTGCATCAATCGCCACCGCGAAAGCGGTTGGTTATCAGCCCTATGGCTGGCAGTTTCGGATTGAGGTTGTTCCGGAATAAAAACCGGGATTGATTTTCTGCTTGACAGGGCAGGAGAAATTGGTAATTTCAGTTTGAGAACAGGCGGTGACGGTGATGAGATTGACTGTCCAAACACCGGTTGCCAGAAGATGGGGCTGGGTTATTAGAGGGAGAGAAGTTTTCGAAGGAGGAAGGCGATGAGGTCCAAGAAGAAGGTCCAGAGAAAAAGGTCGGTGCGGCTGCGGGGTCATCCCGAGCCGGAAACTCTACAGGAAGAAGACCAGTTTCTCAAGGAAGATGAGGAGTTGGACAGGGAATTCTTTGAGCTTGACGAGCCGGATGACTTCGACATCAATCTGCCGCCCGACGACGAGTCGGAGTGGTGAACTTAATTGACCGGTACTGAAGTTCAGATTATTATTTCTTACGGGCCCGTAGCTCAGATGGTCAGAGCAACTGACTCATAATCAGTTGGTCGTCCGTTCGACCCGGACCGGGCCCACCACCGCGGAGCAGCAGAGAGCAAATATGGAATCACAAGAGCATAATGGGACAGGAACCGAATTCTGCGCTAATGGCTCATCAGACTATTGCCCGGCATCGATTTCCTGGAAAGTGCATCGGGCAAAGGAGATGCCCGGGCGTACGGTGCTGGTTGGACTGTTCATAATTGGCTTTCTGATTTTTACCCTGTTTGCCTTTGGCTTTTTGCTTTTTGGGGTGGCGGTGGTTGTGCTGTTCGGCGCAACTCACACCTATTTCTTACCGGTGAAGTATACATTCTCTTCTCAGGGTGTGACGGTGGACAAGGGGATATTTTCCTACACCTACGAGTGGAGCCGATTCCGGCGTTTCTTTTTTACAAATGGCGGGGTGGTGCTTTCGCCGTTCAAGGAGCGCAACTTTCTGGACAACTTTCGCGGCGTCCATCTTTTGCTGCCGGCAGAATCGGCAACGATTGTTGCCTACCTTAAAAGACGGTTGCCAGCGGCCGATGATGTTTCTTGACTTTAAGTGCGGGCTGAATATGATGAGCGGAGAAGATGAAACGGAAAAGTGAGAAGAGTCAAAAGGCGAAGGTGGCACCAGCGGTCAAAACGCCGCCGGCACCGGAGTTGAAGTTGACGAAAAAGAACTATGCGCTGTTGGGTGCCGGCCTGGTAACGATTGTCGTGGGCTTTATCACCCTGGCACAGGGTTCGATTACGCTGGCGCCGATTCTATTGGTTTTAGGCTACTGTGTACTCGTGCCGCTGGCACTGCTTTTAAAATGAAGCGGCGGCTCCTTTCCGCGGCAGAGATTGGTGCGCTGGTGCGCAACCTGACCGCCGCGGTGGCGCGGAGCAATAAGGACCAGGGGGATTTGCTGCTGGTTGGTATTCAGCGCCGCGGGGTACCGCTGGCACAGCGCATTGCGGTTGGTTTGGGCAATGTCCCGGTGGGTTCGATCGACATCACCCTTTACCGCGACGATTTGCAGCTGGTGGCAGAGACACCGATTGTGCGCGGCTCAAACATCGAGTTCGATATCAATGATAAAACGGTTGTTCTCGTGGACGATGTGATTTTTACCGGGCGCACGGTACGGGCAGCGCTGACCGAGTTACTTGATTTTGGCCGGCCCCGGGCGGTGCAACTTCTGGTGTTGATTGACCGGGGTCATCGCGAACTGCCGATTCAGCCTGACTTTGTTGGGCGGAAGATTGAAACCCGGCGTGATGATATTGTTGATATTTACCTGAAAGAGGTTGACGGGCATGATGAGGTGGTATTAATCCGGAAGGAGTAAATGGCAGGACTCAAACATCTGCTCGGGATTGCCGAACTGACGCGGGAAGAAATTCAGGCGATTCTCGAACAGGCGCGGCGGTTTCGCGAGGTGCTGGACCGACCGATTCCGATTGTGCCGGTGCTGCGGGGTAAGGCGATTGTCAACCTGTTCTTTGAACCATCAACCCGCACGATAACCTCTTTTAACCTGGCGGCAAGCCGGCTCTCGGCACAGTGCCTCAACTTTGCGGTTGGTGCTTCAGCGGTCAAGAAGGGGGAAAGTATTCTTGATACGGTCGCCAATATTGAAGCGATGCGGGTCGATGGGATTGTTGTCCGGCACAGTGTTGCCGGCGTGCCCCATTTCCTGGCGCGACGCGTCTCCTGTTTTGTGGTCAATGCCGGTGATGGGTGCCACGAGCATCCGACCCAGGCACTGCTCGATGCGTTTACACTCCTGGAGCATTTTGGAACACTGGAAGGCAAGCGGGTGTTGATTGTCGGCGATATCGCCCATTCCCGGGTGGCAAGGTCCAACATCCTGCTTTTGAACAAGTTGGGTGCGCAGGTTGCGGTCTGTGGACCACCAACCCTTCTGCCCGCGGGTATTGAGGAACTGGGTTGCGAGGTTTTCTATCATCTGGACCGGATTTTGTCCGAGGTGGATGTTGTCAATATGCTACGGCTGCAGACGGAACGGATGACGGCAAACTTTATCCCCAGTCTGCGTGAGTATCGCCAGTTTTACGGTTTAACCCGGGAGCGGCTGGCGAAGTTGAATCCGGAGACGGTTATCATTCATCCCGGACCGGTAAACTGGGGTGTTGAGATGGACTACGATGTGCGGGAACTGCCCCAGACATTGATTATGAATCAGGTGAAGAACGGTGTTGCGGTGCGGATGGCGGTTTTTTATCTGCTCGCCCGGAAGCGGGGCATTTTGAGTGAGGAGGCAAAATGAGCCGGCGGCTTTTTACGGGCGGTCGGGTTATTGACCCGTTGAAAGGCACGGTCAGGGTTGCCGATGTCCTGATCGAAGACGGCAGAATCAAGGCGGTAGGGCGCAATCTGCGGGCGGCGGATGCGGAAAAGATTGACTGCCGTAACCGGTATCTGGCACCGGGCTTCATTGACCTGCACTGTCATCTGCGCCAGCCGGGTGAAGAGCAAAAGGAGAGTATCGCTTCCGGGTGCCGGGCAGCATTTGCCGGTGGCTGGACCCAGATTTGCCCGATGCCCAATACGACGCCGCCGATAGATTCCGAGGCGCTGGTGCGGTTTGAACTGGAAGCGGCAAGAACAGCAGATGCGGCACGGGTCATTCCAGTAGGCTGTTGCACAAAGGGCCGGCAGGGTAAAGAACTGGCAGAACTGGGCGGGATGTGGCAGGCTGGGGCAAGGGCGATTTCTGATGACGGTTCCTGGGTGAGTGATGCCGGGTTGTTTCGCCGGATTCTGGAGTATGCCAAGACTTTTGACTTACTGGTGATGTCCCACTGTGAGGTACCGGAACTGGTTTCAGAACTGGCGGATGAAGGAGTGGTTAGCACCCGTTTGGGGTTAGCCGGGGCGCCCGGTGTTGGCGAGGCGATTGCCGCGATGCGGGACATTCTCCTTGCCCATCTGACGCACGCCCGACTGCACATCTGTCATGTTTCCAGTGCGGAGACGGTTGAGGTGCTGCGCTGGGCAAAGGCACGGGGCATTGCGGTCACTGCCGAAACCTGTCCCCACTACTTAGCACTGACCGTTGAACAGCTCAATCAGTTTGATACCAATTACAAGGTTAATCCGCCCTTGCGGAGCGAAGCGGACCGAAAGGCACTTGTCCGGGCGTTGATTGATGGTACGATCGATGCGATTGCCACCGACCATGCGCCCCATTCTCCGGAAGACAAAGATAAGGAGTTTAGCGCCGCAGCGAGCGGCATAATTGGATTTGAGACCGCTTTCAGTGTTCTTTACGAGACGCTGGTTGTGAAAAAAACGCTTACTCTGCCCGAACTGATTGCCCGGTTGACGGTTGTGCCGGCACAGATTCTGGGTGTTGAGCCACCGCGGATTGTGCCGGAGGCGGAGGCGAACCTTGTTGTCCTTGACACCGAGGCGACCTGGATTCTCACCGAAGAGAAGATTGTTTCCCGCTCCCACAACACCCCCTGGTTAGGAAAGAAGTTGCGCGGGCGGGTGATAGCAACCCTGCTCGGGGAAAGTTTTAGATTAAATCAGTAAATACAGATAGATAGTGCGGTAGGCAAGCAACTCAATAATGCGCAAGTTAATCGGTCCACGCGCGACGCATTTTTTCTTTTGCGTTTTCAGCGTCCTGTGTTCTTCGGCGGTTATTTTGGGCGGGGCGTTGGGTGCCGAGCGGGTCCTGGAGGCACGGTACACAACAACCCGACCGGTTATCGACGGCGTCCTCGAAGAGCTCTGGACCAGAGCAGATTCGGCTTACGGTTTTGTCCAGCAGAGACCCGAAGCGGGAAAGCCGGCAAGTGAAGCGACAACCGTTTATTTGCTTTATGATGAAGAAAATATCTATGTGGCGTTTCGGTGTGCGGTTTCGGATATGACGCAGGTTCACGACCGGTTGAGCGAAGATGCCGATGGGGTACGTTTGCTCATTGACACATTTCGCGACCGCACCACCTGTTACAGTTTTAGCGTCGATTTTAACGGCGTGGAGTCAAGTTACCGGGGAATTGCTGACGGCGCAGTGTTTGAATCCTGGGAAGGTGTCTGGTGGTCCGCGGTACAGCGTTTTTCCTGGGGTTATGGGGTGGAGATGGTGATTCCGTTTAAGACACTCCGTTATTATCCGAGTGCCGAAGAGTGGGGTATCGACTTTGCCCGGCGATTTGTTGGGAAAGGTGAGATGGCTTTCTGGGCAGAGCATGAGCGGACCGGGTTCAAGGTGTCAAGAATGGGACGGCTCAAGGGGATCAAACCTGCCCACCAGGGGTTGCATCTTGAACTGTACCCGGTGGGTCTGGTGCGTCAGGAGAAGACCGGGCAGGAGGCAACAGGATGGGAAGACCGGTTGCAAGGGGCACTGGGTTTTGACGGTGCCTACTTTCCAACAGCCAGTGCCAGCATTCAACTGACCGCATTGCCCGATTTTGCTCAGATTGAAGCCGACCCGTATCAGGTGAATCTGTCCCGGTATGAGCTGTGGCTCAGTGAGCGCCGGCCGTTTTTCACCGAGGCGGTAGAAACCTTTGGGGGCAGCAGTCAGCCGATAAAGTTGTTTTACTCCCGGCGCATTGGCAAGCCGCTATCCAGCGGTGCCGTGGTACCAATTTTAGGAGGGGTCAAGTACACCGACCGGTTCGCTTTTGGACAAATCGGCGCGCTGGCGGCGGTTACCGGTGTTTGTCAGGATGAACCAACGAGTCTGTACTCGGTCCTGGCGCTCCGGCGTCAGGTTCTGGGCAACTCGGAGGTCGGTTTGCTCTATGCGGGTAAAGACAACCCAATCTATTCCAATCACGGTGGGGCGATTGACGGCATCTTGCGTAAAGGAGGGTTAGATAGCCGAATTTTCCTTGCCGGAAGTCAGTGGGGTGACAGTTTTGACTGGGCGTTGTCAACTGAAGTTGGGTATCGTTCCCGTTCCCTTGTTGGCAACTTTGTCTACCGGCAGATTCAGCCGGAGTTCAATATGAATGGACCGGGTTATACGACCTGGCGCGGTCAGTATATCAGCGCCTATGCCGGTCCGGCTTTTTACAACCGGGGCACATTGGTTTCAGCAACCTTAACTCCAGGAGTAGAAGTTCAGCGCGAGTGGGGCGATTCGGACCCGGGTTTTGCCGGAATGGGTTTTGTCAACTGGAATAGTCAGTTTCAGAACAACCATTACGCCGGGTGCTGGGTTGGTTCGGGGCGGTCGCGGGACATGGGACGCTGGTATCAAAAGGCATATGTCGGCGGCTACGCCGGTACTGATGAATCAAAAGCAATCAGTTTCAATCTTTGGTTTAATTACGAGAGCCGGTCGGCAAACTATCGCCGGGAAGTAATCGCGCCTACGGCAGAAGGTGGCTGGGCTATTAAAGCCCGGATTGGCGACCGGCTGGTAACAACTCTCAGCAACTCGGTCGTTGCCGAGGCGGACAGCGGTGGCAGGTTTGACTTGCCTCGCGATGCAACGATGATTATCCGTCCCTACGCCGAATACAGTTTTTCTGCCAAGTCTTCTTTGCGGCTGAGTGGCGAACTGGTACGGGGCTACGACAGCCAATTGACATCGTTCTGGAACACCTGGTCGCTTTTTGGGCTTTACACCTGGCAGTTTCGGCCCCGCTCCCATTTTTACTTTGCGGTAAACTGGAGCCGGGATGCGGCGGGTGGCTTGAAACTAATTCAGGTGGTCAAACTCCGTTATCTGTTCAACATCTAAAAATAAAGGGGGATGGTTAAACCATCCCCCAATGTTTCAAGGCTTGGTTTTAGCGTCGGAAGGCGCCGAATTTGCCGGTGTGACGGATGTCATGGCGGAACATCGGCCAGGCGCTGGGCATTAGATAACCGTTAGGCCGCCCGGCAACCGCAAATATGCCACGGGTGGTAGCGATGTAGATGATACCGTACTGGTCGAGCACCGGCGATGGGAACAGGTCGATGAACAAACGCCGGGGTTTTGAACCAGAGCCTTTATGGTCAGTAGATAATGTCAAAGTTGTTTCCCACAGTTTAGTGCCGTTGTTGATGTTGATGGCGGCGATTTTCTCGGTTGTAGTGTCGGCGGCGCCCGCAATGTAGAGGACGCCATCGGCGGTGAGTAGCGGAGTACTGCTCAACGACGCATTGGGCCAGACCTCACAATCCCATTCAAAGGAACCGGCCGGATTGAGTTTATACACCCGGCCATTCTCGCAGCCGAAATAGATGTTACCGTCGTTATCGATAACTGGTGAGGAGTTGATGTCGTTGAACTCACCGGAAACATGGTAGGTCCAGCGCCGGTTACCATCTGATGTGAGGGAAATCAGGTCGCCCTGGTCGGTGCCGATGTAGATGTTGCCGTTTTGGTCAACGGCCGGCGAGGATGTGACGCCGGCGTCAAGCAGGGTCTGCCAGGACAAGCTACCGTTTGCGGAAACACAGGTCACATACCCGGAGTCATCAACCACTACCACGCGGCCATCGGGCAGGATAACCGGCGAAGAGTTAGCGTCGGTTGGCAAGGGGGAGTTCCAGATTTCGGTCCAGGATGTGCCGTTGTCCTGAAGTTTGCGCAGGGTTTTATCTTCCCCGGCGATGTAGATTATGTTGCCATCAACCGCGGCGGAACCGGAGAAGGCGTTCTGGGTCAATGTGTCCGGGAATCCCCACTTGATGTTGCCGCTGGTGTTAAAGGCGTAAAAGCGGCCATTTTCATTTCCAATGTAGATTGTGCCGTCAGGACCGATTGCCGGTGACGAGAGAAATTCTTCCCAGGTGCCGACACCTTCTGCCGAGACAAACAGCGTTTCTGCCTGATAGGGGTCGTAGGCGTAAAGCCGCTCATCGGTGCCGCCGACGATTAGAGCAGGACGAAATTCACTACCCCGAACCGCCTGACCGAAGGCAGGCGATGAGACAAACTCTTCAGCGGGTAAGCCCCACAACAGTTCTCCTTCACCGACCACAGTAAACGACTTTACCGCTGAAGTTTCGGACACCAAGCCCAGTGAGTCCTGAGCGATTGCCCGGATTCTATAGGTTCCGGTCTGGGTGAAGCGAACCGAGTCCATTCCGATACCACCGCTGGTCTGGAATGGGGTCCACTCTGATTCTCGGCCATCACCCCAGATGAATTTATAACGCACCCGGTCGCCTTGCGGGTCAATGGTCCGAGCATAGAATCGGTAGTAAGGACCGCTGGCGATTCCCCGGTTTGGTCCTCGAAGGGTTGGTGCCGGCGGTGCGGTGTTTGTCTGTAGTGCGGTGAACACCTTCACCGGTGAGGTGTCAGAAATCAGGCCGGTTTTGTCCCAGGCGACACAGCGGATGTTCTTTATCCCCCGATAGAAGTACTTCACCGAATCGGTGACCGTATCACCTGAGGCAACAAGCGGGCTCAACAATGAGGTCTGACCTTCGTCCCAGAGGAACTTTATCCTGACCGAATCGCCATTCGGGTCGGTTGCCACCGCTTTGAAAATCTGCCATTCGCCAACCCAGCCCGAGTCCGGACCAATTGGCGCACCAATAACCGGGGGCAGATTTTCTCCAAGAATTACCTGAACAAGCAGGGTGTCACTCCATTCGGCGCTGAAGTTACCTTTGTCATCTTTAGCCCGGACGCGCACCGGATAGGTTCCGATTGCCTCCCAGAGATGGCGGGCAACAACGGTGTCGCCCGACGGCAGCAGGGCAGAGGTGTCAAACTTTCCATCACCCCAGTCCCAGATGTAAAGAATCCGGTCACGATTGGGGTCGGTGGTTACCGAACGATACTGCGCGGTGTCCCCAAGGTTGACGAGCGCGGTACCAATTGGTTTTACCGGTATTTGAGGTGGTTTATTACGGCAGCCAACGCCGATGACGATAACCGCCATCAGGACCACTGCCAAGACGCTCTTTTTTCCCATTGGTCCTCCTTTATTTTATTATAAAATGTTAACTGACATTGTGTCAAGGAGCGTTAACTTGTCGCCTCGTACCCTTGACTTCAACATAGATGTTCCGTTCCACCCGGTCAAGGTATTGCCGTAACCGTTCCGCAAAACGCTGTTCATACAGGTAGTTGCGTATTGCATCCTGAATTTCGAGAAAAGAGAGGGTGCGGGTGGGTTCTTTATTAAGGAGTTTGATGATGTGAAAACCGTGTTCGGAAAGTACCGGTTCGCTGACCGCACCGGAGTCAAGCTGGGTAATAACCTGGTCAAACGGTGGCATCAGACCATCGAGGTAAAATGTTCCGAGATAGCCTCCCTCTTTAGCGGTCTCGGGGTCGTCCGAGTAACGCCGGGCAAGGGATTCAAATGGTACACCCTGTTTGAGCATATTTTTTATCTTGCGGGCGGTTGATAAGGCGCGGAGGGTATCTGCGCGTGTGATAGGAACGGCGATTAAGATTGAACGAAAACGGAGCCGGTTTTTACTCCTCTCGGTTAATTGGACGATGCAGTATCCCGAACGAATGCGAAAGGGCGGAGAAACCTGTCCGTATTGCAATTGATTGAGCACCAGTTTGAACTCCCAGGGGATGGCGTTGGTGTCCTGCCAACCCCAGTCGCCGCCTCGCGCCACGGTCTTTTTGTCTTCGGAGAAAGAGCGGGCGAGGGTAGCAAAATCGCCGCCCCGGGCAATTAAGTTCAAAACATCTTGGGCACGCTGGGCAGCACTGGCTTCGGCAGAATCCGAGGGTTTCAGGGCGATAAGGATGTGGCTCAGTTCTACCCTGCCGGGAACGCGGGCGATTGAATCTTTATGGGTGTTGTAGAACTGTTCCGCTTCAGCGGGCGAGATGTAAATCTGGGTGAGCCCTTCCTTTTCGAGTAGTTTGCGGGCAAGGAGGTTGCGCCGCACCTCCTTACTTATTCGGTCGCGGAGCTGCTTCTCGGTTAAGCCCTCAGCAGCAAGAGTCTGCCGGAACTCAGCCTCCGTGGCGAAGCGCTCTTTTAAAGAGTTGAGGTTTTCGGTAACCCCGGCGGCGATTTCTTCCCGGGTGACATCAATCGATTCCTGTTCCGCCTGTTCTGATAGGAGCGCTTCATCCAGCAGGCGACGCAGGACGCTCGTCCGGAGCAAGCTGTCATCGGTAATAGTGTCGCCGCTCATCAGCCGCAGGTAGGTCATCAGTTGCTGGACTTCACTTTCCAGGATGATTTTATTGCCGACGACGGCAGCGATGCTGTCAGCACTGCCCGCAAGGGCAACGCCGTTGAAGAGCGAAAGGAGAAAGAGGGCAAGAAAAGCCAGCCAGCGACGGGACAGAAACATTGATGGTTAACGGCGGCTGTACTCTTCGGGTTGCAGCGTAATTTTTGCCTTTTCCCGGAGGTTATTGAGGATAGTGTCCAGGGCGGTGCGCCTTTGCTCACTCTTCAACGCTTCAGAAATATAGTACTGGGTGATTTCGTTAAAAGTGGGATTTTCACTGATTTTTTTCTTTTCCAGTACCTTAACGATCTGGTAACCAAGCGGGGTGGTGAGAACCGGTGATACCTCTCCCGGGTTTAAGGTAAAAACCTTTTCTTCATCGCGCAGGTTCCAGCCCAGTGACATACCGACGCCGCGTGTTGGGTAGCCAGGAATGTTGAGCGCCGAGGTGTCAATTGAACGTTCGCGCGCCAGGCGAACAAAATCAGCCCCCTGTTTCAATTCAGCCAGGGTCTGTTCCGCGGTGATGGAGTCCGGGAGGACCATCAGCATCATCTTTAAACCGAGGGTAAAATCGGTGCGGTGCTGCTGAAAGTAGGTGCTGATCTCCTCGGGTGTGGGTTCAATCGATTCCGCAATCCGGGAGGCAAGTTCGTTGGCTAAAAACATCCTTTCCATCCAGGCGAGCCCGGAAATGACCTTTTCATCTTTGAGATAGCCCCGTCGCACCGCCTCTTCGGCAAGCAAAGAGATTGAGGTCATCCGGTCGAGTATTTTAGGCAGGTTGCTGGGTGAGACTTGAACCCGCAGTTGCTCGGCAGCGTAGTCCACCTGCGGCGCGGTGATTTGGTCTTTATTAATTCGGGCAACAACCTTGCCCTTTGGGGTATGGAGACCCGTAGGGCTGCTGGAACAACTTAAACAGAATACGAAAGATAAGAGAGCCAGTAGCGCCGAAGTCCGGACGGTCTTGTCCGGGTTTATGAGCGCTGTGGCAGTTCTATTGTTTTCTTTTCTTATCATCATTCACTCCTTACTTTTTTCTTTATTTTTGCGGACAATCTCATTGATGACATCTTGCAGTATCGCCTGGTTGACGCCGATTTTGGCATGGGAGCGGAGCTGGGCAAGGTACTCCTGATACCTTGTGGTACGCTGTTCAATGGTCAAGTTGTTGCGGATGAGCGGGGCGACCAGTGCAAAATCTTCACCCGGATAACGGTCGCGGTGATTTTGATAATAGTTATAGATATCAGCATCGGACACCTGAATCGTACTGGTGACCATACGGTTGTAGAGAGTTTCATATAGTAGTTTACGCCGACTGCGCTCAATCTGTTCCTTGACGGTGGGCGTCTGGTCAAGGCGACGCTGCAAGCCATCTTCGTACAGTAGGTCGTCTTCAATCGCCCGTTTAATTGCATAAGTGCGTAAAGCGGTGTCCAGTTCTGACGGGAAACGCCGGGCGATGTGCAGGAGCCGACCCACTTTGACATATTTACTCGAGTCCCGTACCGCCACCCAAACCTCTTTTTCTGCTTCGGTAATTGAGTCGACCGGTTTGTAGAAAATTGCTAAACCAAGTGGGTTGTAAACCAGGCGCGCGCGCAACCGGGCGATATACTCGTTTGCCGCCTTGCGCTGGCGTGAAATTTTAATCTGCTCTTCAAGTTGCTGTTTTGCTTCGGCAAATGGTGGTAGCGGCGGGTCGGTTGGACCCCGGTCCAATAAAAGGACAATCTGATAGGTGGAGTCAAAAAAGACCGGTTTGGTGTACTCACCCGGTTGCAAAGCCAGAACCGCACTGCGCATCGGTTCTTCAATGTAGTAGGCAGGAAAGGTGCCAACATCGCCGGCCTTGGTCCTGCTGGGATGGATTGAATAACGTAGCGCAAGGCTTTCAAATTGGGCACCGTTTTGCAGGTCCTGGTAAAGGCGCTGGGCAAGGGTTTCCGCGCGCACAACGATAACCCGACAGTGAACCTGTAGACTCAAGAGGTTGTAGGCTTGCTGTAACTCTTGGGCGCGAACCGGTGGGCTGGAACGAGCGATATCAGAAAAAAGTTCATAAATTACCAGTCCCTTCTTCTCTAATTCGAGGGGATAGGCGATAACAGAATCCAGTCCCAGACGTATCGCTTCCTGAACGAAAAGTTCTTTGTTTATAAGCCCTTCGAGACAGTCTTTAACAACCGTGGACTCTTTTCCGGGTTCAATCGATTGAGGAAGGGATTTAAGCAGGGTTGTTTTTTTTATCGGAACATTGTTAACCCGCGCCACCACGGGGTCAGAACTACCGCAGGAACCAGAGAGTAAAACTAAAATTAATGTGAGCAAAATAGCGATTGGGCGCATCAAACAAACATTACCGGCAACAATTGCAAAGTCAAGATAAAAAAAGCGGGGGATGGATAACCATCCCCCGCGTGTATAGTTGGGATTTACTTTTTACCGGTGTTGTATTCGTCCTTTTGCCACTTGGGCCAGGGGGCGCCCTGCATCAGGGTGCCGTCTGTCGGGCCAATGACGCAGTACATATAGTTACTGCCGACAACGATGATGTCACCGGTTGGCCCTACCGCTAAGCTCGGGTTGCTTTCTTCAAGCAGCCGGCGCGGTCTATTGTTGCTACTCCTGCCGGCGACTTGCGTATAACAGTCGGCAACCCATTTGAGATCACCAGTTGCCTGGTCAATCGCCCACAGTTGGTCCTCATCATCCATAAAGTAGAGGTAACCGTTGGCAGCAAGGAGGGGAGAGCCGATGATTTCGTTTGTAGTGTGTTGCTTGCTCCACCCTTCGTTACCGTTTGCCGGCTGGAGTGCAACAACCTTACCCCCGCTGGTTGCGACAAATAAGAACGAAGAGTTTAAGACCAGTCCGGCAATCCCTGCCGGGTCAACCATTTTTTCCCACTTCTTGGTGCCGTTTTCGTTTATTGCATAAACATAACCGGAGTCGTCAGCCACATAGATGACACCGTCATCACCGATAACCGGCGAACCCAATGCGGCGTTAATGCGCAGCGTACAGACCCATGCTGGGCTCTGGATATTCGGTTCCATCTTATAGAGCGTTCCGTTGTCAAGCGCAACAAGCACATAGCCGGAGCGGTCGATGACCGGTGCACCAATTACACTTGCCGGGAGTTTGTAGGCACCCAGCCGATTGCAGGCACTACCCGCATCTTGGAGGTAATATAAGGTGTCATTGGCATCAGAGACGATGTAGATGTTATTGCCGTTGATTGCCGGTGTACCCCAGCCGTGTTCATTGGTGTCGGGCTGCCATTTCCAGGCACTGCTCAAGTCGCTGGCACCCAGTGCATAAAGGTAGCCGTCATCGCTGCCGATGATGATGTGTGCCTGGTTTGCACAGTAGGCAGGGTTACCCTGGAAGATGTAAGATTCCGGGTCCGGTTTGCTGCTGTTTGCCGAACTTTTCTTTCTTCCGTCCCCGTACTTGACCGAGTAGAAGTAGCCATCGTCGCAGTAGGTGTAAATCAATGTGTCAGCGCCGGCAACAACTACAACCGGTGAAGCGATTGGTGGTTCCGAGTCACCACTTACCGTGCCCGCAAAGTACCAGCGGACCCGGCCCTGAGCAACCACCGTAATTACGGTCGATTCTGGGGCACATTCTGAGCGCTTTTTATCACGGGCTTTAACCTTTACCTTGAAGTTGCCGGTGTCGCGGTATTTGTGGGTGTAAGTAAGGGTTTCGCCTGAGGCGACGAATGTTTGAGTCCATTCTTTTGAGTTATCGCCGAAATCGAAGTAGAACTGGATTGAGTCACCTTCCGGGTCGGTGGCGCTGGCGATGAACACCTGGTCTACATTTCTTGGGACCAATGCTGGCACCCAGAACCAGAGGTTTTGCGGCGGGTTGTTGGGCAGTACGCGGATTTGTTTTGCCTCAGACCATTCGGAGATTTTTGTCGGGTCTTCGTCAAGATAGGCAGCAACTTTGTAATTGAAGGTTCCGACCTGGGTCCATTTCGGGGCAATAACCACGGTGTCACCGCTTGGCGATACCTCCGAGGTGTCCATTTTGCCATCGGGCTGCCCGAGGTCAACGATAAACCGGACATCTTTGTTCCCGGATACTGAAGTAAACACCCGAATTGATGTGGTGGCGTTTACCCAGGTTGATTCCGGGGAATAGGAAATTATCGGTGTCGATGGTGCCTTGGATTTGGGGCAGCCAAGGGACAAGAGCCCGACGAATGCCGCCACCATGGCAACCAATGCGAAACTTCTTTTCATAAAACTTCCTCCCTTTTCATTTCATTTTGTTATGCTATCTGGTTACAATCGGTCCGTGAAAATAGCCGATCTCCGGATAACGGCAGAAGCCACCTTTACCATCTTCAAAGTAAAAGTAATAGTTATGGAAAGCACCAGGATAAAGCCGGGTTTTGTATTGGTAGATTCCGGTATAGGGTTTGCCGCCGACAAGGCGCATCTCAAATGGTTTGCCGTTTATATAGATTTCGGCTCGAGCCGGTGGGTCGTTGTTCGGATCCCGGTATTCTACATAGTAGGTAAAAATGGTGTTGGGATAACCCGCAGCGGGTTCAACCTTTTCACCCATCAAAACCGGTTGGTGGTTTTCAATCTCACCAACAGTCGGTCCGTAGATGACGCCGTGCTTGGGATGGAGTACACAGGAGCCGCAATCGTCAATCGCCGCGAAGTAGTACACATGGTTACCCGGGGGCAAAGTCGTTTTGTAGTAGTAGACGCCGGCAGCGGGTGTTCCCTGAAGAAGCGCCATATCCCTTGGGATACCGTCAATTACAACCCGCACCGCCTGGGGATTTTTGCCGTCTTTATCGAGATAATCAACGGTAAATGTGTACATATTGGTACCGGTGATATAGTCTTCATGAACACCGCCGTTGCTGAGCACCGGCAGACGGTCGTAAATCTGTTTACCTGCGCCAACAAACGGTCCGGGTTTTTCGCCGTACCGGGGGAAGCGAATCGACATTCCTCGCACATCCTCGGCGTAGAAGTAGTACTTGTGCTCACCCATGGGTAAGGTCAACCGTGCCTGGTAAATACCGGCGGACGGCTTGCCCTTTACGCGGCGCATTGGATAAGCGATGCCATCGATATAAACTTCAACCTTTGCTGGCGGGTCGTTGTCCGGGTCAGAATACCGG
>JGI12104J13512_1000257_pt1 | contig 49318 bp, 50 predicted proteins | sample TerdegcTABiofilm_FD_13512 | JGI IMG/M metagenome (IMG submission 13512)
CCAGCCGTTAAGGCTATCGAGTTCGGCTCGGGCAGCAGGCTATGCAGCATGAGGGGCTCCGAGGCGAACGACGAGTTCACTGTAAGCGGCGGGCGCGTCTCCACAAAGACCAACAACTGCGGTGGGGTGATCGGCGGACTGACCGACGGTATGCCCCTCGTCTTCAGGGCCTGCATCAAGCCGACCCCATCCATAGGGAAGCCGCAGCGGAGTGTTAACCTTAAAAAGATGGAGGAGACAGAGTTGTCCATTGCAGGGAGGCACGATCCCTGCATAGCGGTGAGGGCCGTCCCCGTTGTAGAGGCGATGACCGCCATCTGCATCGCTGATCTGATGATACGTTCGCAGGACATACCTCGGACGGTGAGTGGTTGATTTGGAACTCGATAAAGCCCGGGATAAGATAAACAGGATCGACAGGGACATCGTGAGGCTCTTGGACGAAAGGGTCGAGGTCTGCAGGGAGATCGGGAGGCTGAAGGCCGGAATGAAGACACCGGTCTTCGTGCCGGAGAGAGAGAAGGATGTCCTGCAGGGGGTCTCCTCGATCTCGGCACAGGAGTCGAAGGAGGGGATCAAGGCGGTCTACCGCGAGATAATCTCGATGTGCAGGAATGTCCAGAGGCCGCTTGCCATGGCTTTCCTCGGGCCCGAGGGGAGCTTCTCCCATGAAGCCGCCATCAGCGCCTTCGGTACCTCCCCCAAGTACGTCCCGTGCAGGCGGGTCAGGGACATATTCGGCAGAGTGGGGTCCGGCACTGTGGATCTGGGCATAGTCCCCCTGGAGAACTCGCTGGAGGGATCCATCAACGAGACGCTCGACTGCCTGCTCGATCACGCCGTCTCAATCGTCGGCGAGGTGCAGCTGAGGATCAACCAGAACCTGATCGTATCGCCCCAGGTCGAGTCGCTCGGCCAGATAGAGCGCATCTACTCACACCCTCAGGCTCTGGCGCAGTGCGACGATTACATCTCAAAGTACCTGAGCCGGGCGGAGGTGGTCGTGACCGAGTCCACGGCCCGGGCGGTCGAGCGCATCCTCATGGACAAGAGCGGCGGGGCGATAGGCAGCAGGGTGGCCGCCGAGCTGAACGGGCTCAAGGTCTTCGCCTCAAATATCGAGGACCGGCAGAACAACTATACGCGCTTTGCGCTTATCAGCAGAGAGGATTATAAGAAGGAGGGCGAGAAGACTTCCCTGCTCTTCTCGACGGACAACGTTCCGGGGGCCCTCAACGCGATCCTCTCGGAGTTTGCAAACCACAGCATCAACATCACAATGATCCACTCGAGGCCCACCGAGCTCACGCCGTGGGAGTACTTCTTCTTCTTGGACTTTGAAGGCAATATGAGTGATCCAAAATGCTCACAGGCTCTGAAGGCGATAAAGGCAAGGACGAGGCAGCTGAAAATCCTGGGCAGCTACTCAAGGTTGGCGTAGTGGGCACCGGCAGGATGGGTCGGTGCCTCTGCATGTTGCTGAGAGGCAGGTGCGACCTCACGGTCTGCGGCAGGGATGCCGATAAAGCGCAGGCGGTGGCGAGGAGGCTCGGGCTCAAGGCCTCGGACATAGGCGGGTGCGTCAAGGGCAGCGACGTCGTTGTGGCGGCCATTCCGTCCGAGAGCCTCCCGGCCTTTGTAAGAGACATCTCAGCGATGCTGCGGCCCGGCTCCCTCTTCGTGGACGTCTCCTCAGTCAAGTGCGGGATAGTCGAGCAGGTATCGGGCGCACTTCCCCGCAGCGTCGAGTATGTGAGCATCCACCCGCTCTTCGCATCCGCGAGGGTGCGGCCGAAGAACATCGTCCTCGTCGGTGTCCGCACCAGCCGCCTTGGCCCGCTGTTCAAGCTGCTGCTCTCCTCGTCGGGTGCACGTGTCACAGAGGCTTCTGCCGAAGATCACGACAGGGCGATGGCAGCTGTGCAGGTGCTTCACCACTTCGCGTATCTCTCAATGAGGGACGCACTTGCAGATATGGTCTGCAATGTGGCGGAAGGCGACATCTCCGCCTTTGAGACCCATACCCTCAGGAAGACCCTGGGCGTGATGAGGCTCATCGAGAGCAACCTACAGACCGTGAGTTACATCCAGAGGAAGAACAAATATGCGTCCTCCGCCAGGCGGCTTCTCATTGAAGCGGCGGAGAGGCTCGACCGCAGCTATAACCGGCCCGACGGACCGGCCTGAACACCAGTGGCGGGATCGGGCCCTCTCTATGAGCACATACTACGAGCGAATAGACACAAAATAAAGGAGGGGGCGGTCGGAGACCGCGATCCCTGAGGGCCTGTTGCGCTCTGGCCCCTCGTATGCCCCATCGCGAACGCGGTATGCCGACCCTTCATTGCCGGACATTTAGTAGGAGATCCCTGTCAAGGCGGGCGGCGATCTCGTTCCAGCAGGGCTCGCAATAAAGGAGAATTCCGTTCTTCTTAGGCCTGCCGCATACTATACAGCTGTGGACGCCGGTGCCAAGTTCACCACTCATGAACTCACCGTATATTATGTTCATTGCTCCCATAAAAACTATTTTGAGAGCGTAAGCGGACGCTGAAGTAAGAGGAGGCAAGGGATACCCTGATCGAACGCGAACTTTGTAAAGCGGGCGCCCGGGAACGTATTTAAAGATAGAACATAGAACGGTGTGTATGTCTCCGCCATCCTTGGAGGGTGCAGGCCCGCTCCGTTACGCCGCCTACTATTTCATCCTCGTGATTCTGATCGGGGGCATCGCATACACTCCTTGGGTCCTGGCATCATATGACCTGGTCCCGTCTGCGGCAGGCACCGTCTCGGCCCTCGCTGGCGGCATATCCCCCTTCGCCGCCACGGTAATTGTGATGCACCTCCAATTCGGGAGGAGGGGGCCGGCGCACCTTATCAATCAATTCAGCCTTAAAAAAGCTGCCCCCAGGTGGCTATTGGTATCGATCTTGGTGCCGATCGCAATCGCGCTCTCATCCGTCCTGCTCCTGCGGGCTTCCGGAGCGGCCTACTCCCCCGACACCGCGGGTTTCGTTATGTTCCTGCCTCTCCTGCCCCTGATGTTCATACAGAACGTCTGGGAGGAGATCGGCTGGAGGGGATACGCCCTGCCCGCCCTCCAGGGGAGGTATTGCGCGCTGGTCTCGAGCCTCATCGTTGGGATCTTCTGGGCGCTCTGGCACTGGCCCCACTTTGCCGTAAAGGACAGCGTGATGGCGAGCAACTACAACAACTTCCTCTGGTTCGCGGTCGCAACGCTCCTGATCTCGTTCACCTATACATGGCTCTACAACTCTTCGGGCGGGAGCCTCCTCGTCACGTCTCTATTCCATGCATCCACTAACTCGGTGAACTATGCAATTTTTACCGTGGGAGGGATCGCCTCCTCCGTCGTCCCCTTCTACCTGCTGACCGTCGGAGCCGTATCCCTCGCCCTCCTGCTCCTGTTCAAACCTTGCACGCTCTCCGCCTCTAAAAAAGTCACTTTCAAGGTCGCCGGCGACCGCGCAGAAACAATTCCTGACTCAGCTTCAGACGGAGCCGGGTCGCTCGGCGGGGCAGAGTGAACAGGACGCTCAGAGCTTGAACTCAGGTCCCCTGTCGAAGAGCTCCTGGTAGAGCCGCGCGAAGAGGTCGAGGAACTCGCCCGCCTTCCCGGTCGTCTTGTACAGGTTGCGCTCTCCCTCGTTCGACCGCAGGATGTACCCCTTCTCGCTCAGGAAATCGAGGTACTCCTGCCCGTTCTTGGAGTTGAGGTCACACCTGCCGATTATCTGGGTAAAAGTCTTGCCGGAGCGGCAGAAGCTGAGTATCTCCCAGTAGATCTCGTACTCCGTCCTCCTGCCCTGCCTCATCTCGATCCCCCGAGTACTTTCTTGAGTTCCTCCTCTGCCTTTGCACTCTCACCGAGCCTGTACTCCCAAGTGGCCGAATATTTAGAAAAATAGCGGGGAATTATGATCCCCGCGATGCCTACAGTGAGGCTGATTGCAACCGAGACGGCTACAAGCCCAAGCTCGAGGGCGCCTGCCCCTGGCGTACCGATGCTCATCAATCCGCTGTATGCTTGCCAGATGCCGCTCACGATGAAGACGAGACCGCCTGCCATGCTTATCAGGCTGAGGCGCCGTATCACAGTTTTCCTGCTCCTGTAGTATGCCATGGTTTTTACGATCAGCGAGGTCAGGGCATCGCTTCCTTGGGTCGCACCTTCCGCCTTGGCTTCGATCCCGCCCTGCCCCGAGATGGCCTTGTACTCATCCCTCAGATCATCGACATCTGACAGGATCTCGGCCGAGGAGACCATCCACTTCAGGGATATCCCCGCAGCTATGAACGCCAGTACCGCCAAGAAGAACTGGGGAGCCGGCCAGATGGCTATGGGACCTATGGTCACCACGCCTCCCTCGAATGCGATATCTATGGCCGCCAGGTTGGTCACTATGAAGCTTATAGAGAGCGCCATGGCTATGCCGCTTATAGCTATGTTCATTATTGCAAGGGAGAAGAAGCTCTCCAACTCCCTCCCGAACTTGTTTACTGTATTTGTTGCCATTTTTAGATCACTAAGGGGAGTTCCGGCGCTGTTTATAATAAAGAAGTATGAAAGTAAGTTACATATGATTGTTACGTCGGCCAGTCTTCAGGCCTGTTAAAACCCGTCGCCTAGAGGCGATCGGTGGACTCGCCAAACCGGGCGCCAGCGCACGTATAGGGGAGCGGCAGGGCGTCTCACGGAGAGCTCCCCTGACCCTCTTGAAGCACGTCTCCAGGGCATTCGAGCCCCCACGTAATGCTGCTTCCCCTTCACACGCGGTAGTGAGTTCTGCCGCCAGCAGCCTGTTTGCAAGCGTTTAGCGGCAGTCAGGCAACATGATCGACTGGCCGTCTTATGCACGCTCAAATTGGGTAGCCAAAAAGATCTGTAGCTCCCTTTTTAATAAAAATATGCTCAGTGTACCCCGCAGCCCGTTCTGCTATGCTGGCTTGGATGCGCTATCAGAAAAAAAAGGAGGTAACCGCTGGGGTTCAGCGGTAGCCACACGAAGTGGGTCTTTTAACATCCAGTAGGGGCTGTCTCACTGTGCCTTATCTCGAATGGTGGTGGCATGCCCAACTTTGATGAGACGAATGCCACGTGCTGTATGTCCGCTCGCAGATCTTGTGGTAGTGATGTCTCGTAGACCAATCGGTTGAGGATAGCTTCTTGTTGCAGCCATTGTGTTTTCCTGGGTTCGGCTTTGTGGGCTTGTTCGGCTTGGTGGAGTTGCTGTTGTCAGGATTGGTGCTGTTGTCTGGCAAGGTAGGGTCGTCACCCGGATTCGTGTCATTTGTCGGCGGTGTTACCGGATCACCCGGATTCGTGTCATTTGTCGGCGGTGTTACCGGATCACCCGGATTCGTGTCATTTGTCGGCGGTGTTACCGGATCACCCGGATTCGTNNCNTTNGTCGGCGGCGTCGTCGGTCCGGTCGGCGTAGCCGGAGCATCGCCGCTCACGTACGCCGTCGGCGTCGCGTCCAGGTACCTGTTCAGTATCTCCTGCCATCCGCTCCCCATCGGCCTCCCCCCCGACGTAGCGTAGAGGAAGTAGGAGAAGCCGACGCAGTACGGGTCCTGGCTGCTCACCGTCAGCAGGTTGGTAAGCCACCTGCCCTGCGCCGTGCCCTCGCTCACCGACTGGGTCCCCCAGCCCTGCTCGCCGAGGGTGTACGGCACCTTGAACTCCTTGCTGAGGTGGCTGCTCACCGTACTGCTGTACTCGCCGGTCATCCACGACATCGTGTCTGCACCCGGCTGCAGCGTCTGCCCCTCGCTCGAGTGGCCCGCGTAGAAGTGCACCGTATACACCGTGTTCCCGTCACTGCACACCGTCGTCATGGGTACAGCGCTCCTGGCCCAGGGGGCCATCCCGACCATCACGACGTGGTCGTCGCCGGCATCCCTCAGCGCAGCCGTCACATAGTCGCAGATGCTGACCCAGTAGGCCATAACCTGCTGCGCGCTGAGCGAGCCGGAGTGGTGGGGCTCGTTCAGTATCTCGTATATGACGCCGGGGGTGTCCTTGAACTCTTCAGAGAGGCGGAGCCACAGCCGCTTGAGGTGCTCCCTTGCCGATGTCGAGGATGTGCTGCTGTAGAACGAGTCTGCGAAGGCAAAGTCGTTGCCCGCCGTGGGCACGAACCTCCCGAGCGTGTTGACCGAGGGGTGCTCGTGCAGGTCTATTATGACGTATATGCCCCTCTCGTTGTACGCCTTCACCGTCTCAACGAGCTGCCGTATGTACTGCTCGTTGTACGTGAACTGGCCCGGGCCCGAAGAGGTCTCGAGGTTCTCCCAGTAGACCCACAGCCGTACTGTGTTGAAGCCCCACGACTTTATCCTGTCCGCGTCAGAGTTCCGGTAGGTGTACCAGTCGTCGTACCTCCCGTCCCTCGCCGGGTTGTACTGCTCCCCCCTGACGTTGCACCCGAGGGAGTAGAACCTCTGCCCGGTCTCGTCGTATAGCGCAGAGCCGTTGACGTGGAGCTTGGCCATCCTCGCTGTAGCAGCCTCTACCGGCTGTATGAGAGGCATGACCGCTACGGAGGAGAGCATGGCGATAAAGAGCAGCGCCGCAAGCTTTGTACTCATGTCCTTTTTGGATATCCTCACAACTGTATCTCTTGCATTCATTATGGTTGTTGGAATGTGCATGTTTTCTCCCGCCGCCGACGTCACCGCTGTTTAGTTATTAAAGGGGTGGCGCCCGTGCATCGCCAAGGCGACTCAGCGGCGCCTCACGGAAAGACTCAAAGCGCTATCATCAGATACATCATGCACCGCGGGTCTGGGCGTTCCATTTGGCTTGATCGCCCCCGTCCTCTAGGGCGACCGGGCAAAAAAAGTAAAGCTGCAGCCCGGCCGTCCTGAAACAGACTGCTCTTGCCCAATGTATATATTAAAAGCGGTTCATATATTACCTGATTGTTATGGCCCGAGAGATCAGATCCCTTTTGGACTCCATGAAGACCGACACCCCGAAAGGACCATCCCCCGCCTTTACGCCGGCCCACATAGTTAAAGCCCTGCTAGTTATCGAGAGGGAGCAGGCGATCGGCAGGATAGTGCTCTCAAGGGAGCTGGGGATAGGTGAAGGGTCCACCCGGACCGTGATCAAGAAACTGGTCGAGAGGGGACTGATCTCGGTCGACTCAGTCGGTGGCTGTCACCTGACTGATCGGGGCAGAGTCGCCGTTGGCGCCCTCCGGAAGATTATCGTCGCAAACGATTATGTCGATCTGGCGGAGGTGGGGATAAGCTCCCCCGCCTATGCACTCCAGCTCCGGGCCGACCCGTCGTCCGTCCCGATCATAAAGCTGAGGGACACTGCCGTAAAGTACGGGGCTGACGGTATGATGATCCTGACGCTGAAGGGAGGGCGCCTCTCGATGCCGATGATGGATGTGGACGCATCCGAGGCATATCCGGGGCTAATGAGCGCCCTGGCCTCCAGGTTCCGGCTCCGGGAGGGCGACCTGCTTCTGATCGGGTTCTCCGAGTCCAAGGACGGCGCCGAACTTGGGGCCCTCTCGGCGGCTCTCCTTATCGTCTCCTGAAATGAATTTTTTGTACAGTAGAATGGCATAAATACTGTCCAAAAAGGGCATAAAATATACTAACGTCGCAAATAATATATGATCGTCTGCCAAATAGTTCTTGTAGATGGTCTGAAATGAAGACATCCCTTCTGGTCATTGGCGTAATAGTCGTTCTCGTCGTAGGCGTCGCCGGTCTCTACGCGGCCGGCTACCTCAACCCGCAGGCGGTATCTACCGTCCGTGTCGGCTACCTGGCGAACGACCTCCATCAGTTGCCGCTTCACGTAGCCATAGCAAACGGCTACTTCAATGAGAGCGGCATCAAGCTTGAGACCTTCTCATATGACAGCGGTCCCAACCTCATGCAGCACTTTGTAGTCGGCGAACTCGACTTTGCCTACGTCGGCATCCCGCCGGCCATGACCGCCAGGGCGAACTCGCTCAACAGCTCCAACGTCCACCTGCCTGTGGTGGTAGGCTCCTCCAACCTTGAAGGATCTACGCTCGTGGTGCGGGCCGACTCTGGCATCAATACCATAGCCGACCTGAACGGCAAGAGGATCGGCACCCCCGGTACGGGCACCATACAGGACACCCTCCTCACCATGCTCATGACCGATTACGGCCTCTCACTGACAAAGTACCCGGCAAGGATCATCGATCTTCCAGTCTACCTGAGCAGGGGCGAGATTGACGGCTTTATAGGCTGGGAGGTGGCTCCTGCTATAGCGGAATACACCACCGGCGCACAGGTCCTGATAACCTCACACGAGATGTTCCCAGATCACCAGTGCTGCGTCCTCGTGGTCTCCGATAAATACCTCGCGGCGCATCCCGAAGTGGTCCAGAAGTTTGTCAAGGCCCACAACAATGCGATCGACTACATCAACAGCCACCCTGACGAGGCCAAGCAGGTGGGGGTGAACTATACCCGGCAGCCAGAGCAGGTGGTCGACCTAGCATTCGGCCGCGTCGTCTACGACAAGACCCTCAACGTGGAGAGCATGAAGATCTTCCTGACGAGCATGATCAACGCGGGGACCGTGACCACCCTCACACAAGGACAGGTAGATACCTTCATTAATGCCATGATAGACACACGCTACATACAGTAGCCGCTGATCCTTCGAAGTGAGACCCTTGGCCTACCGCACGCTCGTCAGAGATACGCTGATCGCGTCTGCCTCCATAGCGGTATTCATCACCTCCTGGTGGGCAGTAGTGCGCATGACCGCCAACCCCTTCCTGCCTGACCCGTACCAGGTGCTCATCGCCTTCTTCCGGATAAGCACTGTCGGTGATATAGACGGCTACACTCTGGGCTGGCACGCCATGAACAGCCTCTACAGGATACTGCTGGGCTTCATCGCAGGGGGCATTACCGCCATCCCCCTGGGCATCCTCATGGGGATAAGGCCGTTCGCCAGGAGTGCCACCTCCCCGATAGTGGAGCCCCTGCGCTTCATACCCCCCATAGCCTGGATCCCGCTCTCGATCATCCTCCTCAGCGGGCTCTCGCGGTACGTCTTCATCATATGGATCGGCGTCTTCTTCCCCGTCCTCCTGAACTCGATCGCCGGCGTGCGCCGGACATCCGTTACCCTGGTAAACATGGCCAAGACCTTCGGCTCCAGCAGCTCTGAAGTGATAAGAAAGATCATCTTCCCCAGCGCCCTGCCCGAGATAATGACCGGCCTCAGGGTCGGCCTCGGCGTGGGCTGGATGAGCATCGTCGCGGCCGAGATGATCGGCGGCGAGCCCGTCGGGCTGGGGCGGCTAATACTGAAGTACGCCGACCTACTACAGCTGGATGTAGTTGTGATGGGCATGATAACGATCGGCATCGTCGGCTTGGCCATGAACTACTTTATACTCCTCCTAGAGAAGCGCCTCTTCCGCTGGAGGACCGCAGTGAGCGCCTGATGGGGGTGGGGCGATGGCCAGGATTGAGGTTGAGGACCTGAGGAAAACGTTCGCCACCGAGACCGGCACGATCGACGTCGTAGATGGCGTCTCCCTCTCCGTCGGGGACGGGAACTTCCTCTGCATAGTCGGCCCGTCGGGCAGCGGCAAGACTACCCTGCTCCGGATGCTCTGCGGCCTCCTGCAGCCGACAGCGGGGCGCGTCCTGATAAACGGCGAGCCTCCCGACCCCCGGAAGCAGAAGTTCGGCGTAATCTTCCAGGAAGAGTCGCTCCTCCCGTGGCGGAACGTGGTTAACAACGTGAAGTACGGACTCGAACTCAACAGGGCGCCGCAGGCATCTGTCGACGAGATCGCGAGGCGGTATATATCCCTCGTCGGCCTGGAAGGGTTCGAGCGTTACTACCCCCACCAGCTCTCGGGAGGGATGAAGAAGAGGGTCGCCATCGCGAGGGCGCTGGCGGTTGACCCCGACATCATCCTGATGGACGAGCCGTTTGCCGATCTGGACGCCCAGACTAGGTCTCTGATGCAGAAGGAGCTCCTCTCGATCTGGTCCAAGCTCAAAAAGACCGTGATCTTCATAACCCACAACGTCGAGGAGGCGGTCTTTCTCGGTGGGGATGTGGCGATCCTCACGAAGAGGCCCGCCAGGATAAAGGAGGTGCTCCATATCGACCTCCCCTACCCGAGGTCCAGATTGAGCCAGCCGTTCATATCCTACCGGGAGCGCATCCTGGGGTCGCTCCAGCAGGAGCTGAGTTAGTTAGGCAAGCTGCATTTAAGAGGTCATGCAAATGTCCGAGCCGAACACCTGCGAGAGGCTGATCGCCGCCGCAATGGAATCGAATGAGGCGTTCGCGGAAGAGCTGAAGCAGGCCATGAAGAAGTATGGCCTCACGGCCAAGGAGCTCGGGGAGAAGTCCGGCCTCTCCCAGAGCCTGATCAACAAAGTGATAGCCGGAGGCGGGGGGCGTGACCTGCGCGTCTCTACCCTCCGGAGCATCGTCTGCTACCTCCGCGACCTCGAGTCCCCGCGGGGGGACCTCGTCATCGGCGTCATCGCAGCGAGGCCGATCTTGGACTCCCTCCGCAAGCAGCAGCTTACCCTGAAGGGGAAACGCATCGTGGTGAGGGAGTACCCTGCGATCAGCATAGAGGACGCGATAATCAGCGCCATCAGGGCCGAGCGCTCCAAGGTCCACGGCCTGGTCTGCGCCCCCATCGTCGCCAGCATAATCGAGAAATTCATCAGAGTCCCGATTATAACGATCAAAGTCGACGAGACCAACCTCCTCGACTCGATCTCGCTACTTATCGATAAAATCACATACGAATAAACTCGAATTATCGATAATCAACGTAAATCCCTTATCATTACTGCGTTACTTATGGTTAGTATAGGTTAGGTTGTAACTGTAACATTGTTGACGAAAACTATTTAATAGAAGGCTCGCTTTATTAAGCCCACACAAAAAGCCTTTTGGAGGAGTTCTATGGCAAAATATGCCGATAAAATAGACCTGTACAACGATCGCGGACAACTCTTCGAGTCCAAAGTACCCATAGAAGCGCTCAGTCCACTGAACAACCCTGCCATCCAGAAGATCATTGCATTCGTCAAGCAGTGCGTCACGGTGAACTTGGAAGGGATTGAGAAGGGTCTTGCCTCCGGAGAAGTCGGCGGAAAGATGTGCTACCTGAGGGGCAGATCCCTGAAGCTGGACCTCGTCAAGAACGCCGGAGCCATCGCCGACTCCCTCACGGCCAATCTGAGGGTCAAGCCCAAGGACGACACCGCTGTCAAGGTCCTGAAGGGCGGCAAGCACCTCCTCGTAACGGTTCCGTCAAGCAGGTTCAACGCGGGCGTCGAATATACGACAGGCGTTACTGCTACTGCAGCAGCACTCTGCTCTACGATCATCAACGATTTCAAGGTAGGGATGTGGGATGCAGATCTCGTTCATGCCGCGGTCTGGGGCAGATACCCGCAGACCATGGAGATGATGGGAGGGAACGTGTCCTCACTCCTGTCTGTTCCGCAGCAGAACGAGGGTATGGGGTATGCTCTCAGGAACGTTCCATGTGCGCATATCGCGCTCATCACCAAGAAGAATGCGATGAATGCGGCAGCCCTCTCGTCCATCCTCGAGCAGGCAGCGATGTGGGAGATGGGCGATGCCATCGGCAACTTTGAGCGATTCCACCTGCTGGGTCTCGCTTACCAAGGCCTCAACGGCGACAACCTCGTATTCGATATGGTCAAGGAGAGCGCGAAGAGCGGCGCACTCGGCGACGTAGTGCAGTCTTGCGTCAAGATGGCCTTGGAAGACAAGGTGATCAAGCCGCTGAACAAGTCTGCCTCAGGGTTTGTCACATACACGACAGACGACATGAACAAGTGGAACGCCTATGCTGCCGCAGGTCTGCTGGCCAGCGTCATGGTCACATGCGGCTCTGCAAGGGCGATGCAGCACACGCCGTCCTGCTTCATCTACTTCAACGACCTCATCGAGAGGGAGACCGGTCTGCCGGGCGTTGATTTCGGCAGGGCAGCGGGAACCGGCGTAGAGATGGCCTTCTTCAGCCACTCGATCTACGGCGGAGGCAACCCGTGCGTCTTCCACGGCAACCACATCGTCACGAGGCACAGCAAGGGATTCACCATCCCGTGCGTCGCAGCCGGCGTTGCGCTAGACGCGGGCACCACCATCTACACCCCTGAGAAGGTCAGCGGCGTAGTCGGCGAGGTTCTCAGCGAGGTACCCGAGCTGAGGGAGCCGCTCAAGTTCGTGAATGAGGCTGCAGTAAATGTCAAGGGGGAGTTCTAAAATGGCGAATTTTAAAGCGCAATACTACCCAGGAAGCACCGCCATATCGAAGAACCGCAGAAGGTACATCGATCCGAACTACAAGCTGGAGAAGCTCAGGACCATCAGCGACGAGGATCTCGTCAGCGTGATGGGCCACAGAGTCCCCGGTGAGGCATACAAGAGCACCCATCCGCCTCTTGACGAGCTGGGTGAGCCTGCATGCCCGATCAGGGAGATGGTTGAGCCGACCCCAGGCGCCAAGGCTGGCGACAGGATCCGGTACATCCAGTTCACCGACTCTGTCTACTTTGCGCCCGTTACACCCTACATGAGGGCTTGGATGGGCCACACAAGGTACAGGAGCGCGGACATCGGCGTCCTCTCAGGCCGCGTGCCCCTTGAGATGAGGGAGCGGGACCTAGAGAAGGTCGCGAAGGAGCTGGTTGAGACCGAGGTCTTCGATCCTGCCAGAGTAGGCATCAGGGGCGCCACAGTCCACGGCCACGCCCTGAGACTCGACGAGAACGGCATGATGTTCGACGCTCTGCGCAGATTCAGGTTCGACAAGAAGTCCGGCGAGGTGGTCTACGACAAGGACCAGGTAGGCGTGCCGCTTGACAAACCAGTTTCCGTAGGCAAGCCGATCCCCGAGGACGAACTAAGGAAGCGGACCAGTGAATTCAGAGTCGATGGCGTTCCGTTCAGGGACGACAAGGAACTCATTGGCTTTATTCAGAGGATCCATATGCTCCGGACAATGGCCGGCTTCGATCCGAATGGAGTGAAGGGTATCTGAGGAGGAGAATGAAATGAGCAAGACGAAGAGTACTCCAAAAAAGGACGACAGGATGTTTCTCGAGGCACTAAGGAAGAAGTTCAAGGAGAACCCTGAGGACAAGTACACCAAGTTCTACATCTACGGCGGCTGGAAGCAGTCAAAGAGGAAGACCGAGTTCGTCGAATGGAGCAAGAAGATGTCCAAGGAGAGGGGGATCCCCTTCTACAACCCCGACATGCATCTGGGCGGCATTACTGTCGGCCAGAGGGTGCTGATGCCCTACCGCATATCCGGTACGGACATATACGTCGAGGGCGACGACCTCCACTTCATAAACAACGCGGCGATGCAGCAGATGTGGCACGATATGCGGCGGACCATCATTTCCGGTCTAGATGCCGCACATACCGTGCTCCAGAAGCGTCTTGGCAAGGAAGTTACCCCCGAGACACTCAACCACTACATCGAGGTACTGAACCACGCCCTTCCTGGCGCAGCAGTCATCCAGGAGCACATGGTCGAGACCCACCCCGGACTTGTCGCGGACAGCTACGTGAAGGTCTTCACGGGCGACGACGAGCTCGCGGACGAGATCGATGACCGGTTCCTGATCGACATCAACAAGGAATTCCCCAAGGACCAGGCCGAGCAGCTCAAGGCCGCTGTGGGCAAGAGGCTCTACCAGGTCTGCCGCATGCCGACGCTTGTAGCCATGACCTGCGACGGTGGTACCATGTCAAGGTGGGCCGCCATGCAGATCTCGATGTCCATGATCAACGCCTACAAGCTGATGGCCGGTGAGGCCGCGGTAGGCGAGTTCGCCTTTGCTGCCAAGCACGCCGAGATGATCGAGATGGGCACGCTGATGCCCTGGAGGCGCGCAAGGGGCCCGAACGAGCCGGGAGGAATTCCGCTGGGATTCGTAGCAGACATGTGCCAGGCCTCAAGGGTCAAGCCAGACGATCCGTGCTGGTGCGCGCTCGAGGCGATCTCGATGGGTGCCGTCCTCTACGACCAGTTCTGGTTCGGGAGCTACATGTCAGGCGGCGTAGGCTTTACCCAGTACGCTACCTGCACATACACCGATGACATCCTCGACGACTATTGCTACTACGGCATGGACTATGTCAAGAAGAAGTTCGGCGGCATGGCCAAGAAGAAGCCTGACTGGGACCTGATAAAGGACGTGGCCACAGAGGTAACTCTGTACGGTCTAGAGCAGTACGAGAAGTACCCCGCGCTAATGGAGACCCACTTCGGTGGATCCCAGAGGGCTGCGGTGGTGGCGGCAGGCGCAGGCGTTGCAGTCTCGATAGCCACCGGCCACTCAACTGCTGGAATCAACGGCTGGTACCTGAGCCAGCTCCTGCACAAGGAGGAGCTCGGCAGGCTCGGCTTCTACGGATACGACCAGCAGGATCAGTGCGGTTCGGCGAACAGCTTCTCTTGGAGGAGCGATGAGGGCCTCCCGTTCAACCTGAGGGGCGTCAACTATCCGAACTATGCCCTGAACGTCGGCCACCAATCGGCACACGTAGGCATCATCCAAGCCGCACACTCCGCCAGAGCAGACGCGTGGACTACCAACCCATTGATCAAGATCGCGTTTGCGGACAAGGACCTGAGATTCGACTTTGCTCATCCCAGGCTCTGCTTCGGAAAGGGTGCCTTGAGAGAGTTCATGCCAGCAGGCGAGAGGAGTCTAGTAATTCCGTCTCGCTAACCCTCCCTTTCCCTTTTTTCTTTTTATTTTTCTCGTCTTCTTTTTCCTTCTCCATTCTATCTTCTTCTCTCTATCAATCATCAATCATCGGTCATCCCGGTGCCCCTTCTTCCTGCATCTGTCCCCATACGTCTGTCCCAGTCCGAGCGGGACGACAACTATTTAGGTCATACTCGGTCTTCAATAACTCACCCGTGCAGCTGATACTGATACTGATACTGATACTGATACTGATACTGATACTGATACTGATACTGGTGTCGCTGGTGGTGCTTATGCCCCTCCCCAAAGATAGCGCCTGTGCCTCACTGCTGAGGATACACGATATCTTGGCCGATCTCTCCGCACATCCGCCGCCGTCGCCCTCATCGCCCTCGCCCGCGGCCGCAAATTACCCGGCGTTCAGATCCTTTGCAGAACACATCGCCAAACTCTTCTCAGAAGATCGCCTCTACGATGTCCTACCGCGATTGCGCCTCGAGATCGAGATAGTCAGGAAATATGACCCGCCTGTCAGGCCTGCCCTCGATCCGTACGTCTCGATGCAGATCGGCGTCTTCTCAAGAAACTTTGCAGATTACGAGGTGGGGCATTTCCTCAACTATCCTGACTGCTGCATAAGATCGTTCGCCGAGGATGTCCGGTACGGTCTAGACTCTGCGCACTCTGAGGAGCTGGCTGAGTCCGGCAGGGAGATACTCGTCACGGTTGCTGGCTTCGTGCCCTGCAGCATCTCCTGCGGGGAAGCCCATAGACGCGGGCTCATCGCCTTCGCCGGGGAGGAGGAGGTCACAAAGATCTCCCTTCTCGAGAGAGAGCTCTCCGCTGCTCTGCCCCACTTCCACTCCGAGTACCAGGGGCATTACTTTGAGGTCATGCGGAATCGATCCGGGCGACTATCCTCTCGACTTCCCTGAGGGAGGGGACCACATAGTCCACCTCCGGACCGAGGTCGCAACCTCCCCCGTCCCTATTCACGATTATGGCGACATCCGCCTCTCTCATGGCCGGAAGGTCGTTTATGTCGTTCCCGACCATGATGACCGACCCGTAAAACCCCCTGAGCTTCCTGACAAGTTTGCACTTGTCCCTTGGCGAGGCGTCGAAGACAATAAACTCCCTGCGCACGCCCAGCGCCTTCCCACACTTCAGCGACGATTCCTCACAGTTGCCCGTCGCAAGGAAGACGTCCGCCCCCGATGCGATGATCGACCTTATTGCACCCGGGACCTCGTCATAGAGCCGCCCGCCAAGCCCGACGATGTCGCTGACCCTGCCCTCAGGGTCTACGACCAGCGCCGTGCAGATGCCAAGGTCCGAACCGCAGTGGCACCTCACCTTCTCTGCGGCCGCCCTGAGCCCCTCCATCACATCCCCTGTAAGGAGATCGGGGCCTATGGCCTTCTCCACCTCCGGCGGGAGGGCCGAGCAGCTGACCTTGAGCCTCAGCCTCTTCACATCGCCGTTCATTATTGCACTAAAGGGTCCGCGCACATTGACCAGCGCGCTCCTCCTGTCTCTCACGTAGGCAAGGGTACTTATGTGGTAATAACACGTGCCAGTACGCAGGCCAAGGACGACCCTGCAGGGATCCACCGTCGTCCCGGATTTATCGAAGACAACTGCCTTCCGCAAAGGCGATCTCATCCCGCCCCACAGATGTTCCCGCTGGTGTCCATCGCTCCCTCGCCGCGCGGTATAGTCTCCTCTCGCTTCTCTTTCCTCTTCTTCCTCGCCCCTTCACGGCCCCCGCCCGGGCCCCGGCTCCGCCTGCGGCGCTCTTCCCTGTCCGGCTCCTGCCCGATCTCCTCCCCCTCAGGCGCAGAAGCGACCGCTATGTGCACAGACTCTGACGCCGGCTCGAGGACACTCTCATCATAAAGCAGCCCCGTCGTGTCCAGCTCCGCCCAGACCTTGCCGCCGGTCTCGACGAGGCGTACCACTGTGCCCGTCGTCCCGGTCTTAACATACGTCACCCTGTCCCCTTCTCTGATCGGAAACCCCCCCACAAAACTTTATAATATTCTATCCTCCTCTCGTTCATATTGCTTTGGGAGGGTCACCGTTGGAAACGCTTTCCAGCATCTTAGCGTCGTCTAGGAACTTCAAGGGCCTGACCAGGAAACTCCAGATCGGTAGCATTCTCGACGTTCTTGGGGAGAGCGAGCTGGACGATGCCGGGATACTGGAGCTCGGGGATCTGAAGATAGTGGTGTCGACCGACGGCATAACTGAGGATCTGGTGAAGTCCGACCCATGGTTTGCAGGCTACTACTCCGTCTTGGTCAACGTCAACGACATCCTCGTCAAGGGGGCGGAGCCGCTGGGATACGTCAACGTCATGTCATGCCCGGATCACGAACGGCGGCTGAAGATGGCCCAGGGCATAAAAGCCGGCCTCGATAAATACGATCTCAAGCTCCTTAAAGGCCACACCCACCCAGACTCGTCCTACGATGCCATCGATGCCGCGGTGATCGGCACCGCCAGGAAGGTCGCCAGGAGCACGACCGCAAGGCCCGGCGACACCCTCATCATTGCCATGGACTTGGCAGGCTCCTTCGGGGTGAAGGGCTGGGTCAAGTGCTTCGACAGCACATTCAACAAACCGAAGGAGGAACTGAAGCGCATGACAGGTGCCATCATCGAGCTGATCCAGTCCGGGCACATCCACGCCTCCCGGGACATCAGCGCGCCGGGCCTGCTCGGAAGCTTGGCCATGCTCTGCGAGGCGAGCTCAGTCGGCGCGGAGATCGATCTGGAGAAGATCCCGCACCCGGAGAGGCTGCCCCTCTCGAAGTGGATGACCTCATACCCTGCGATGGGTTTCATCTTTGCGGCCCGCTCCGATCCGGAGGGCGTCGTGGACAGGCTCAGGGCAGTAGGCTTCGCCTCGGAGATCGCCGGGCGCTTCACGGAGGACCAGAAGATAATCGCCCTGCTCGGCGGGGAGAGCGGCGAATTTATCGACCTTGCGAAGGAGTCAGTATTCGGGCTGCGCCGGAGATAAACATGGATAAACGCGGTGCCCCATCCGTATGGACCTCTAAGGATCAGCGGCTGTAGAACGGTGCACGCTGCCGCTCCCCTGCGCCGTGCCGTCCCGCACCGAGCTGATCGTATCTTGCCGCCCCGCTAGGCCTAGGATCTACTTCGTGTCCGCCAGCATCTCCGCCCTCTCCTCAGGCCTAAAGTCGGCGGTTACCTCTGCCGGCGGGCCCTTCTTCACGATCCTCCCCTCCCTCATCAGGATCACCTCCTCGCACGTCTCCCTGACAAAGCCCATATCGTGCGAGACTATGATGAAGGTCTGTCCCAGCTCGTTCCTCGCATTCTTTATCGATTTGGCCACATCCTGCTTGGTTATGGGGTCCATCGTCCCAGACGGCTCGTCCAGTATGATTATCAGCGGCTCCCTAATCAGGACCTGCGCGAGCGCCACCCTGTGCCTCTCGCCCTCACTCAGCTCGTCCGGGTACCTCCCCAGCATCCCGTCTATCGCCGCCTCCTCGAAGCCAGCCGCCCATAGAACCGTGTGGGCCTTGAAATGGGCGAACTCGTCCGGCAGCTCGAGCCCTATGCACTCTGTGAGGTTCTCCTGCACCGTCCTGTGGGGATAGAGGGCGTACTCCTGGTGCAGGAGCCCCAGGTACGGCGTCGCCCTCCCCCTCCCGAGTGGTCCGGGTTCGAGCATGTCCACCCACTCCTCGCCGACCCTCAGGCCGACGCTCCCCGAGGTGGGCGGCGTTACGCCGCAGATTATTCTGGAGAGGGTGGTCTTCCCCGCTCCACTCAGCCCTATTATCCCGAAGATCTCCCTCTCCCTCACCTCGAAGGAGACCCCGTCAAGTGCCTTGACCATCCCCTTGTCGATCGAGAAGTAGTACTTCTTGAGGTCGTTGACCTTCAGTATAAGATCGCCAAACTCCTTAGGCCTTGCGATCTCCTCGGTACTTACCGATGATAGGAACCGCTGGATCACTGCCTTGGGATCGCCCTCTGCCGCGACCTTGCCCCTCTCAAGCAGCACCGCCCTGTCGGCAAGCTCCTCTATGACCTCCGGCATGTGGGAGGTGACGAGGAGCGTCGTGTTGTGCCTCTTCGTCTCCTCCTTTACTATCCTGTATATCATCCTCGCATTTATCGGATCCAGCGTCCCGGTGGGTTCGTCAGCTAGGAGCAGCAGCGGATCCGTTGCCAGCTGCCTGCCCAGGACCACCCTCTGCTTCTCCCCTCCGCTGAGGTCCCTTGCGGGGTGGAGCAGCCTGTGGGCCAGACCGACGCTTTTTGCGATCCCGAGGGCCCTCTTGTTGGCGCTGTCCTCGTTGGAGCCTGTGATCGCGCTGCACTTCCTCAGGGCCTCGACCAGGTTCTCGTAGACTGTAAGGCTGCCGTAGAGCGCGAAGGTCCTCTGGAACATCATCGCGATCCTCTCCTTCAGAAGTCTAGCGAACTTGCTGTCGTGCCAGTAGTCTATCTCTTCAAGCTTCATCCTGGTGCAGCACCTGGGGCAGACCCTGCCCGCCATGCTCGGTCCGTCAACGTATTCACACTCCCCGCAGATCGAGACGCGGTAGATGACCCTGCCCGATGTCGGACCGTAATCCGCTATCCCCTTGAGCATGGAGAGGAGCACAGTCTTCCCGGAGCCGCTCCTGCCTATGACCCCGATCCTCTCCCCCTCGTTAATCACGAGCGAGACGTTGCTCAGAACTTCATTCTCGCCGAACTTCTTTGATACCTTCTCAACAATGATGAATGGCTCCATTGCTGACACCGAATCTGACCCATCTTTTATGTTGCCGACCAGCCTATATAAACCGACTGAACTATCTCTACGGTAGAATCTTAAAAATATGACGGTTAGTAATACTGAGGCTCGGCACGCCATGCCGGCCTACCGTAGCCCCCGGCCCAACTACCCCGGCCATTCCTGAGGAAAGGGTTCATCCATCTGGCCGCGTTACTGCCGTAGCAAGTCCGGCCACGGCACCCTAACCTACAAAGGTCCGCAGCCTCTCCAGCACCCTGACCGCATCAATCCTCTTCTGGTCGACGCGGCCCTCCTTCATCATACGGAGCAGGACGCCTGCCCTCCCTGCATCGAGCCCGTTGCTTACTGCCCTCTGTATTATGCTCTGCTGGCTCCTGAGGTGGAACGGAACCTCCTTTGCCGCATTCAGGATGGCGTCTCCCTCTGTGCTGGTCAGCCCCTTATCCCTGAGTGCATCCAGAGTCGCCCTGATATTGACGAGCGGCTCGGAGAGTGCACAATACGTCTCCGGATGGAATGCGAGGGCCACCTCGTCGTCCGACCTTATCTTCCCTTCCTTGTACCACCTATAGATCTCCCCGGCGCCGATCATGCCGTACGAATCGAGCTCCGAAGCCCTCAGTGCCCCCATGCTGGACCCTCCCACTACGGGGATCCCCTTCCCGATGGCATAGAGGATCTCCCTGTGGGCAACCGCCGCCCTCTGATAGAAGACGCCGTCTATGAGGCCGATGGCGATCGCGTGGTCGTCAGCGGCCCTCCTCAGATCCCCCCTCGCGGCTGGCGGCCTGTAGTCGGCCCCCCTCAGGACCGCCTCTGCCTCGCTGCGCGGGAGGCTGGGGCCCAGGAAGACGACTATCACCCGCGGATCACCCTGCCTGCCCCCGGCTGCCCGGATCGCCCGAGCCTCTCTCCAGGGCCTTCGCTGCCCTGGCTCTGAGCCGCGGTCCCGCCCTGTCCTTGTCGAGCGCGTATACCTCGAGACCGGGCACGATCACCCTGACCGCAGGGACGCCGACCTCCTGTCTGCTGAGATCGACCACTATAACCTCGCCAAGCCCAGCATCTGCCAGCCTCCCCACGGTATACTCCACATCCTTGAGAAAGTCGTTGCTGGCGAACGACCTCAGGCGATCTATCTTCACCGCCTCATCCGACGGCTCGAACCACTTCCTGTTGAGCCGTTTCATCCTCTCGTACCCGATCCTCCTAGCGAACTCGGCCTTGTACGTGTCCTCCCTCGTGCCGTGTATCGTGGTCAGCCTGCTCTGGACCGCCTCCGTGAGCGCCCTCGCGAGAGCTATCTGGGGGATGAGGTGTGTCCCCACGCCGAGCGATAAGAGGGCGGGGTCCTTCGTGATCTCGTCGTCGAGCGCGACTGCAATCGTCGGAATACCTACGTCGGAGGTTATGTCTTTGGCGAAGACGCTGACCTTCGCAGCCCTCAGCCTCTCCAGCAGGCGCCCCGCCGGCCCCAGGCTGCCTGACAGCGAGCCTGTGCCCGAGCCTCCGCCAACGTCTCCCCCAGGATTGATGTTAAGACCAAGATCTGGATCAAGACCAAGACCAAGGAGATCGGGATCGAAATCGAGATCGAGATCCCTTGCCCCCTTAGGGTCCGCCTCGAAGAGCGACCACGCGTCCCTCTCTATGACCTCCATCAGACCGTGAACCACCGCCTCCTCAAGCGCGTTGCCGGCTGCCAAGCCGTTGGTGTTGGTCTTGAAGAGCTGGTTGGGCCTCTCGTAAGGATGGAAGACCGCCTCGGCAGGAACGAACACCTCCTGTCCGGAGCTGAGTGATAACCCGCTGACCCATTCGATGGGGTCGCTCTCGGTATAGCGCCGCGCCTTCGGCAGGATGAGCGCTTCAGGATCCAGGATGCGGTATCTGCCTTTCAGATCCCCCCGGCTCCCTGCCAGGCGCCGGTCCGATCCCCGTGGCTCTGCGGAGAACCTCTCGATCCCCTCCATTATCGCCGAGACCTCGGCCTCCTCCTGGGTGCATCCCTTGCCGGTATAAACGGTGATCGCTCCCTCAAGCGCCCCCGGCCTTATGGACGTGAAGACCGGTATCCCCACCCTGTCAAGGGCCGTGATCTCCCCCACCCTCGTTATCCCCGCCCGCCCACAGACGCCCTTTACCCAGCCTAAGGTCGTAGCAGGGGAGACTTTTCTGTGAGTGTCCAGAATATAGCCCTTGGATACTGGGTTAAGCCTGAGCACCTGATCGCCCCCCCTCTTCTTTTCCCATTTCTTCTCTTATATTGGGAGCCAACGCAGCTCCGGCCGCAGGGCGCTACGCCCTCCCGCGCCTGCCCTCCTCCAGCTCCCTCATCCCCGAGACCATGACCGCCGCTCCCACACAGCCTATGAGGTTGGGCCTCTCAGGGACGATCATCTCAACGCTGAGGATATCTGACATTGCCCTCACCAGCCCCCTGACTAGGGCCGTGGACCCCACCTGTATTATGGGGTACCTGATATCGATCTCCTGGAGCTGCTGCTCGAATACCTGCTCGGCCACGCTGTGGCAAGCCGCCGCCGCGACGTCCTCCGGCTTTGCCCCGCCCGCGAGCGAAGCGGTCAGGTCCTGCAGGCCGAAGACGATACAGTAGGCGTTCATTGCGACCTTCTTGTAATCCCCCCGCATGGCCATCTCGCCGAACTCGTCCAGGGAGACACCGAGCCTCCTCGAGCTCGTCTCCAGGAACCTGCCAGATGCGCCGGCACAGACCCCTCCGACCGTGAAGCTGTCTGGGATGCTATCGTAGAGCGTCACCGCCTTGTTGTCCATACCCCCGATATCGATGACGGTGGCGTCCCCCCTCTGCTTGTCTGCCAGGTAGAGCGCCCCCTTAGAACAGGTCGAGACCTCCTCCATCGCCAGGAGGGCCTTGTACCTCTCCTTCAGGATCATCCTTCCGTATCCGGTGACGCCGATAGCCTCCAGCTTATCCTCGGTCACCCCCGCCTCCTTCAGAGCCCGGTTAAGCGCCTCTACTCCGGACTCGAGGACACCGGTCGTGGGCAGCCACCCGGTGCCTAGGATCTCATTGTCCCGCATCACGACCGCCTTGGTAGTCGACGAACCAGAGTCGATGCCCGCGGTCAGCCCCTCCTGCTTGGTCCTGGCGAAGAGCGGCTTCTGTGTGATGATGTTGACCAGCGCCTCCATTCTGAGGAGGAGCGAGCCCGCCTTCGTCCTCTCGGTGAACGAATACGTCACGACGGGCACCTTGGAGCCGCCCTGTATGTACCGCCTGATGACGCTCCTCACGATCGCGCCCTCGGCACACCTGAAGCAGGATGCTATGAAGACCCCGTCGGCGTCGGCCGTACCGTCTACTATGGCCTTAGCCCTTGCCATCATGACCCTCAGCCCGGGGCTGGCCACATGGAAGCCGAGCTCGTCCTCTGCCCTCCGGATATCGACGGCATCTACCTCCGGGACGAAGATCTTCCCCCCGACCATCTCCGCCGCCTTCTCTATCTCCTGCTGTATGCCGCTATATTCCGTGCCGCAGGAGATCTGCGCTATCCTGACCACGAGAAGTTCCTCCGCACCTGTCCTCACTCCTTAGTGTACTGCCCTTTTAAATAACCTCCATTCTTCTCCGGGCATGTCTGCTACCTCGTCCTGATCTCGACGATGTCCTTGTCCATGAGCTCATGATCCGCCCCCACGCGATCGCCGCTGTACTTGACCGATTTCCCCCATACCCTTGCATATTTGAAGTTCTTGTAGAACTGGGAATGGACGATCTTGGCTATATCAAGCACCTTCGCACCTTCGCCCACTATGATCGGTTTCATCGCAACCTTTCCGCTGATCTCCTTGGTGTAGACCCTGATGATCCCCAGGGACCTGAACAGCTCCTCCGCCATGCGGCCGAGCCCCTCCCCCGTCAAGGCCGAGACTCCGAGCGCGTCCCTGCCGAAGCAGGCGGTAAACCTCTCCCTGGCCCCGGGGTCGAGATCGACCTTGTTTATGACAATGAGGGAGGGCTTGAAGACCCTCGTCTGATCGAGCGCCTCTATAACGTCCCCCAGGCAGGCGTCGCCGTGGATCCTCACGAGGGCGCTCCTCACCCCCGCATCCTTCAGCGCCTTGGAGATCTCCTCTACCCTGCACTCCAGCCTCCCGGTGCACGCAACCTGGATCCCGCCTCCCGTCATCCTCTCGATCTCCACCCTCCTTGCCCTCCTGTCGATGGTGATCCCTGCCGAGCCGAGCTCTTCGATCACGCTCCTGAACTGGTCTGCTGCCGAGGTCGAATCGAGCAGGATGATCAGGCCGTCCGCGTTCCTTGCTAGGCCTAGGAGCTGGGGGCCCCACGGCGCCCTCTCGTAAGCCCCCCTGAAGATTGGCGGGGTATCGACGAGCTGGAACTGGATGTCCTCAAAGGGCATCATGCCCGGAACGGGCTCCTTGGTGGCGAACGGATAGTCCGCCACCTCTGACTTGGCATTGGTGACCTTGGTAAGGAGGGAGCTCTTCCCAGACCCGGTCGCCCCGAGTATGACCACTTGGGCTGCGCCCTCTTTCTTTACCGAGAAACCGCCGCCACCGCTTGCGGCAGCCTTCCGCTTCTTCTGTTCCTCCAGCTCCTCCTTCAGCTGCGAGAGCTTCCTGCGCAGGTGGCCGCGCATCTTTTCGTTGCCCTTGTGCTCGGGGATCTCTGCCAAGAACTCCTGGAGGCATCGGATCTTCTCCGGCAGGGATTTTGCGTCCGAGTACCTCCTCTCGGCTGCCCTCGCCTGCGGCGGTAGGTTTGCTGGCATATCACACACCTCCCACGCTCTGTCCCACTCTGATCTGCCCCACCCTGCCGGTCAGCCCGCCCCGCCTGCCGCGCCGGCTATCTTCGCAACCCTCAACGCCTTCTCAGCCAGCCCAGTGGCGGTCTCGTCTAGGAAGTATGCGTTAGGCTCAATACCGAACCCGCCCTCGTCGATGATGACGTCCAGCCCTCCCGCCGAATCCCTAACCGCTCTGCCGGCAAAGGCGGTGAGCTCCTCCGCCTCTGCCTTGGCATCAGGGCTCCTGCGGAGCGACCTGTACCTGAGGCCGAGCTTCTCTATCGCCCTGAGCACCCCCGGGTCGTACTTGACGTTCATGGCCGCCCTTATGCTCTTCCCGCTCTTCCCCTCCGCCATCACCGCGAGCAGCAGCTTGGCCAGGCGATCCGAGACGCCGAACTCGGGGTCCATGAGGGCCCTCACCCTCCCCCTAACCTTTACAAGCCTCCCGGGTATCCCCGCTATGTCCGCAACACCCTTCGCGTCCTTCATGCCCATGACTATGTCTGTGGAGACCTCTGGGACGATGGCATAGAACTCTGGCGCACTCTCAAGCATCGAGACCGCGGAGCGGAGGTCGCCGAGTATCACCCTCCTCACGTCCACCACGTCTGAGATGCCCCTGTGGAGCTGCATACAGATGGCGCACTTCTCATCCTCAAGCTCCGGTATGCTCGCCCTGTGGGCTTGGCAGATGGCGCCGCCCCTGCGCATGCTCAGGCAGATCTCGCAGAGGTTATTCGTGAGGTCGGCCTGGGTCATCTTCTTCAGGACGATCCCCGAGGCGACGCTGCTTGAGATCCCCTTCAGCCCCTCTAGGCTGAAGAGTGATTCGGCAGTGGCAAGGTCCTGCGTGAGATAGCCGCTTATCGCCGCTTGGGTCACCCCCAGCTTCCTGGCTATCTTGGTCTGGGTCCAGCCGTAGCTCTCGGAGAGCTCCTTCGCCACGAGCGTCCTTATGGCCGGCAGGAGCACCTTAACCGTAATCTCACACGGCGGGTGCAAGGAGATGCCTCCATAACAAAGTTATTACAAATATTAGAGGCTTATAAAATGCGCTGTCGCTTCACCTGTCCGGAGACCCTGACCTTCAGGACTATCACTAAAACCGCCGTCCACTCGCTCCCTGTCCCCTTGCGACAGCCGGGAGCATAACCCTATTATACATTCGTCGGTAAAGGTAGGTTGGTTAAAACCGGCCGAGAATCATCTAGTTGGTGGGCACCCTGATACCCCGCGTACTCACAATTGCTGGCTCCGACTCTGGTGGAGGGGCGGGCATCGAGGCCGACCTCAAGACCTTCGCTTCCCTGGGAGTACACGGCCTGGTCGCGGTGACCGCTGTCACCGCTCAGAATACCATCGGCGTCCTCGGCGTCCACGATGTCCCGCCGCAGTTCGTCAGGCTCCAGATAGATGCCGTGGTCGGCGATATCGGCGTCGACACTGCGAAGACCGGCATGCTCTCCTCCCCCTCGATTATAAGGGAGGTCGCCCGGGCTGCCAGCGACTACCGTCTCCGTCTAGTAGTGGATCCCGTGATGGTCTCCAAGTCCGGGGCGCCCCTCATGAGGAGGGAGGCGGTCACCTCCCTAAGGGAGAGGCTACTGCCGCTGGCGGAGGCGGTGACCCCCAACCTCGACGAGGCCGAGGCCCTGAGCGGGCTCAGGATATGCAGCGTCGACGACGCGATCAGGGCAGGCGGCGCCATCCTTGATCTGGGTCCCAAGGCAGTCGTGGTCAAGGGCGGACACCTGCCCGGTGATGCGGTAGACATCCTCTGCATCAGAGGCATGCCACCGAAGACCTTCCATGCAGGGCGGCTGGAATCCGGAGCCACCCACGGCACCGGCTGCACGTTCTCCTCAGCGCTAGCCGCCTACCTCGCCTGGGGCAGGACAATAACTGACGCGGTGAAGGGCGCGAAGGACTTTGTCTCCCGGGCGATAGCTTACGGTCTGCACATAGGGAAGGGGGTGGGGCCGGTCAACCCGCCCGCCATCCTGCAGATTGACGCCGAGAGGTACCGCATCATCTCAACAATGCGGGACGCCCTCGCTATAATCGAGTCTTCCGAGGTACTCGCGTGCCTCTCCCCTGAGGTTCAGATCAACCTGGTGATGGCCCTCCCCAAGCATTTTGCCAGGGGGCCGGACGACGTCTGCGGGGTGGCCGGCAGGATATCCAATGTCGCGGGGAGGCTGAGGGCCGCCTCCTGCCCTGCCTTCGGTGCATCTAGACACATGGCTGCGGTGGTCTTGGCCGTGATGGATGCCGACCCCTCCCTCAGGTCGGCGATGAATATACGCTACTCCGAAGGGATCCTGGAAGCCGCGCGTAGCCTGGGTCTCAAGGTCTCCTCGTATGATAGGCGCGCCGAGCCGCAGGAGGTGAAGCTGGCCGAGGGCGCCTCGATACCTTGGGGTGTCCGAGAAGCGATAGCCCGGCTCGGGGCCGTGCCAGATATCATCTTCCACGAGGGGGACTGGGGCAAGGAGCCTATGGTGAACATCCTTGGCAGGGATGCCGTTGAGGTGGCCATGACCGCCCTCCGGATAGGGCGCATAGTTAGCCAGGCCCGGGAGCCTTGACCCCCTCTCAGGGTTGCCTCCCGACCCCCCTTCCCTCTCAGGGCGCGGCGGCAGTGAACCCCGCCTGGTCCAACCTGATATTCCTGACCCTGATCGCATCCAAGAGTCCGCTCCTTAGCCCCTCAATGAAGCTGGGGAGCTTGAAGGCCGGTACTATGAAGACGCCGCTCTCCTCGGTCACCCCCTCCTGGTAAAGCGTGACGATTGTAGGGACAATGGAGACATCGGTCCAGTCAGCCATGCGTGGGAACTCTTGGATCCTGCTGCCGAACTCAGTCGCCCTCTTGAGGTTCGCCGAGGCCGCTGCCCTCAGTGCCGGTGCCTTGCCCGCCCTGATCGACCAGTGCTTGCAGTCGACTATGACTATCCGGGGCTTCTCCAGCGCCACGACGTCCACCTCGTAGCGCCTCTTCTTCGATGAGAACCTAAAGTTCCTGAACGTCTTGAAGCCGTTGGCAGCAAAGATCTCCGAGACCAGTCCCTCGAAATCCTTCCAGTCGGCACCCTTCAGCAGCTCCTCCATGTCCGCCCCTGCCTTTACCTTGGCCTCGAGCTCCGCAAGCGCATCCTCCATTAGCCCGGTCCCCCCGACTTGATCCTTGCCACCGGAGGAGGTCTCAGCTTATGAGCATTTTCATCTACCCTCCTGAGTATGACCTCGGTCCTCCGCCTCTCGGTCCCCAGCTCCCTCACTATGCCTTCCAGGTCATAGCCGCGGTCGACACGGAGGTGAAGCACCAGGTCTATCGTGGGGTAGTCCATCCCCAGCTCGTCCTCTGCCCGATGTCCGGGCCAGAGACTCGGGCTGCTGGCCTTCATCGCTATCCCCTCGGGCAGGCCGAGGTGCCTGGCCATATCCTTCACCTGGCTCTTGTAGAGCCCTCCTATGGGCAGCATATCGACCCCTCCGTCCCCGTACTTCGTAAAGTAGCCCGTGAGGAGCTCGCTCCTGTCGCCGCATCCTACGACCAGCCGGTTCTCAGCATTTGCCACGTAATACAGGAAGACCATCCTTATCCTGGCCTTCACGTTCCCCTCGGCCACCCTGTCCCCCCTGAAGCCGGCAGCCTCAATGACGGCCTTGGCGGCACCAGTGATGTCTATTCTCATGCAGCGTATGCCGAGCATGGCCGCAAGGCCCGCAGCATCATCCATATCCTCCTTCAGCGTGGATCCTTCCTCCAGCATAAGGAGCGCCAGGACCCCCTCCCTTCCGACAGCCCTGGCCGCGAGGGCCGCCGTTACCGCGGAGTCCACCCCCCCGCTCAGGCCGAGCACCAGCCTTCTCCCCCCTGCCTCGCTGCGTATAAAGTCGCAGATCTCCTTCTCCACGCTCCCGAGGTCCAGGCTAGGCAGGCACGGTTTCATAACACTCATCGTAATTAACGGAACTTTTATGCATATAAAAGCTTAAATCCGAAGCGTTGCCAGTATTGTTAGAGGCATGTCACATGGCTTCTAAGGATCAAATGATGGGCGCCGGAATTCTAATCGCTTCGGTTGCTATCATTATCGTCTACATCTATTGGCTCTTCGGAACCCCTGTTGAATGGACGTGGTTCGGGATGAGCGTGCGGTGGTATGCGGTAGCAATACCCGTATTTATCGCTGTCCTCGCAGTTCTAGGGATCGCGGGATGGATCGGTTATACGATGGCTACGACTCCTCCTCCCAAACCTCTGGAGGAGCTTCCTGAACTCTCCGAGACAGAGAAGAAGGAGCCTAGCAAGAGCGAGACTTCCGAGACAAAGCAGTAATTCGATCCCCCCTCTGCCATCCTCGGCACGGCCCATTTTTGAGGGCCCGACCTCTTTCTGACCGCTCATCTTTTTATGCCCGCCGGCAGGTGCTCTTCTCCACCCCGTCCCCCTAGTCCGCCGGGACACAGGGCGGCCAGCTCATCAGCTCATTTTAGCTCAGCCTAGCTTAGCTTAAGTACGGCTTCGGTGAAAAAGTATCACAGGTGTCTGGTATGAAGATAGCCTTTCCCCTCATTCTTGTGAACTTCAAGACGTATAACGAATCGCTCGGCGGACGCGCGGTCGCACTGGCAAAAGCTGCCGAGAGGGTAGGCCGGGAGTATGGCATCTGCATAGGGTTAGCCCCGCAGTTTGTGGATATCGCCACCGTGGCAGGGAACACATCGCTCCCTGTCTTCTCACAGCATACTGACCCCGAGCAGCCCGGTTCGCATACGGGGCATGTAACACCAGAATCGCTCAAGGAAGCGGGGGCGGTCGGGACGATCCTCAACCACTCCGAACGGAGGCTGAGGATCGACGTGATCGAGGAGGCTGTATGCAGGTGCAGAGCCCTCGGTCTGCTGACATGCATCTGCGCCAACACCGCTACGGTCGGGAAAGCCGTGGCGGCGCTCGGCCCCGAGATGGTGGCAGTGGAGCCACCCGAGCTGATAGGGTCTGGGATATCAGTCTCGAAGGCAAAGCCAGAGGTCATCACCAGCTCTGTCGAGATGATCCGCGGGGTCAATGCCAGCACCCGTGTTCTCTGCGGGGCCGGCGTGACAACGGGCGAGGACGTAAGGGCGGCGATCAGGCTGGGCTCGGAGGGGATTCTCGTCGCCTCAGGGGTGGTCAAGGCAAAGGATCCCGAAGCCGTCCTGAGAGCATTCGCGGAGAGGATGCGGGAGTAACTCCCCCTTCTGCATATGCCGCCTGACCTGCGGCTCGCCGAACGGTGCCCGTCGCAATCGCGGTCACCTGATCGAGCGATCACCGCTCACCGGACCCAGATCGCAGGCAGCCGCGCACAGTTACAATGAGGCGACTAGGCATCACCTCCCATACGACAACCTTTATCTCCTGTTCTGTTAAGTAGTCAACTGGAAGCAGTTCAGACGGGAGGGGCGGCCCAGTCTTCTTACATGCCGCACCTCCCACCCCACATACCCTCCCGGCTATCACTCTTGGAAGAGGCAACCATCGGTGATGGACCGCCAGTCAACGAGAGGTTGGGACGGCGATGATCTAAATGAGCGGCGCCCAGGCGATGCCCTTTCCTCTGACGCCGTACGGTGAGCACCGCCATGATTTAGGGCTCTCTAGTTAAATGAAGAGACTAAGAATGTATTTAGCGGTTCCCGCGTAAATTGTTAATTGGCTAATAGGGCGGAAGGGGGGAAAACCGGAAGGAAATGGGGCAGGAGTCGCCTCCTCTCCTGCCCCCATAAGGCTTGCGTCTCTGTCCCCCATCCTCCACCTCCTCCCCCATTACCCCCAGTCGCATGTCTGTCACCATGAACGGATTGTAGGGGTTCCCTTCTCCCGCCGCCAGTACAAATGGGAAGCACCCGCCTCCACGCCGCAGGAAGGGATTACGCCCCTCATTACCATGACATCTGCCTTGGCACGGTAGTATTATTTTTAAATAAAAAAATAATACTTATATCCGGGCACAAAGGACATCAGTATTGATCTGATCTGTGGTGCTCGGCTTGGGGTTCTACAAGATCACTCTGAATACGCGGGTGGGGGCGCCTAGAGCCTGCATCTACAACTCGGGCTGCAACTTCCGCTGCATCGGCTGCGCGTACAAGCTCTATCCTGAAGCATCCCCAACCGGGAGGGGCGAGATGAGCTGCTCCGAGATCATCGCATCTTTGCAGACGCTGAGGCCCCGTAGAGTGAATTTCATCGGGGGCGAGCCCACAACCAACCCCTCCCTGGAGGCTGTAGCTGCCTACGCGCGGGAGGATCTGGGCGCAACCACCAAGCTTGGCCACAGCAACGGCTCGAGGCCCGTCCCCCCATCGATCGATGAGGCCCTCATCAGCATCAAGTGTATCGACGAAGACCTCCACATCCGTTATACGGGTGTCTCGAACGAGAGCGTCCTCAACAACTTCATTGAAGCGCACGGCAGAGGCGTACGCTTGGAGGCAAGCACCGTGCTTATACCCGGCATGATCGGCGCCGGGGAGGTCGGGCGCGTGGCAAGGTTTATCGCAGGCATCGACGAGGGCATCCCACTCCATATCACCGGCTATATGCCCGTACCGGGCGCCCCCTGGAGAGCCCCAACCCGCGGCGAGATTCGCGAGGCAGTTGCACTGGCGAGGAGGCACCTCAGGCACATAAGCTGCCGCAGCCTGAGCCCCACGGAGTTCTCCCGCATGAAGTTATCCGACCCCGCCTTCATGAGCATGGGCGTAGCATAGCCGGCGGGTAACGTCGCCGGCCGCATATCCAGTCCTTTACCTCAATTCCGACCCGATATGGACATGAAACCGGCGGGGCCACACCCTCCTGCACCGCGGTGGACCGCACACATTATATGCGGATATACGATGTTACGCACATAAATGCGCAGAATCGCTTAAATATGCGTACCATATACCTACTCGTCGCTACGGTGGTATGTATGGGTGACCGCCTTTGGTACACTACGAGTCGACCTTCCGGTCGAAGAAATTCCTAAACTGTGGTATAACATCCTTCCGGATATGCCCGCTAGCATCCCGCCACCTCTGAATGCCAAGTCAAAGAAACCGGCGGGGCTAGAAGATCTCTGGTTCTTCCCGAAGGGGCTGATAATGCAGGAGGTCTCGTCGGAGCGCTTCATCCCCATTCCCGATGAGGTCCGCGAGGTATACGTCAAGATGTCTCGCCCGACCCCGCTCTTCCGGGCCAAGGCCCTCGAGGAGTACCTCAAAACCCCCGCAGAGATCTACTACAAGTACGAGGGCATCTCCCCCCTGGGCAGCCATAAGGGCAATACAGCAGTGGCTCAGGCCTACTACAACCAGAAAGAGGGCATCGAGCGCCTCGTGACGGAAACAGGCGCCGGCCAGTGGGGCACAGCGTTAGCGCTCGCCTCCGCATATTTCGGCATGAAGTGCACGATCTTCATGACCCGCGCTTCACACGACCAGAAGCCGTACCGGCGCACCTTGATGGAACTCTACGGCGCGGAGGTGTACGCTTCCCCGAGCAATGCGACCGACTTTGGGAAGAAGATCCTCGCGAACAAGCCCAACCATCCGGGCAGTCTCGGCATCGCCATCTCCGAGGCCATAGAGACAGTCGGCAAGGATCCGACATCAAAATACGCTCTCGGCTCTGTCACCAACTTCGTTCTCCTGCACCAGACCGTTATAGGCCAGGAAGCCAAGAAGCAGCTCGACCTCATCGAGAGAAAGCCCGATTACGTGATCGGCTGCGTTGGCGGTGGCAGCAACTTCGCCGGGCTCTGCTATCCCTTCATTTACGAGAAGATCAACAAGCGGCTAGATCCCAACGCGGAGTTCATAGCAGTCGAGCCCAAGGCAGTCCCCTCCTTCACGCGGGGCGTCTATACATATGATTATGGCGACACAGCCGGAATGACCCCGCTCTTCCCGATGTACACCGTGGGGCACAGCTTCGTGACCCCGCCTATCCATGCCGGGGGTCTCCGCTACCATGGAAAATCATACTCTATGAGCGCACTCGTCAAGCACGGCATGATAAAGGCGGTAGCAGCGGGCCAGTCTGAGGTCTTCGATGCGGGTAAGACCTTCTCCAGGTATGAGGGGATAGTCCCCGCCCCCGAGAGCGCACACGCTATATGCGCGGCCATCGACGTAGCGAGGAGGTGCAAGGAACGCAACGAGAAGAAGGTCATCCTCCTCAACGTGAGCGGACACGGCCTCCTCGATCTCGGGGGATACGCCGAGTACCTGGACGGCCGGCTTGCAAACAACTGCGATCCGAAGGAGCTGGCGCTCCAGGATTTGCCGTATGGTGGCGCGGCGCTGTAAGCGCCTCCCTCCCGCCCCCTTCTTTCCCTCCCTTCTCTTCCCTTCCCTTCTTTTCTCTTCCCCCCCCTTTCCCTTTCCCTTTCCTCCCACATCTCCTTGCCCCTCCCTCAGTCTCTGCTTGCGCTACCCCTCCCGTGGGGCCCGCCTCCTGTTCCCGGAAGCGCTAATCTTAAAAGTGTACTCCGATCTCATAGAAGCGTCTTCCTATACAGGAGGCTTTCCCACGGTTTCAGGTAATGACGGGGCGGGCTGTTCTGAGAAGCACCAGGCGAGTGAATCTGCGCTTAAGCGATGGGCTAGAGCCTTCGGTCGCCGCTCAAAGAAAGGCGGCTGATCAGCCCTGCAGGGTGTCTGCGGTGGGCTACAGAGATCCATGGCTGCGCCGCAGGACTCAACACTCTTTTAACCCCCGGGGGTATCGTATACTATGGACTTTGCGCTTCAGCCTGTCCTGCTAAGCCTTGCTGCAGGGCTGGCGACCGGGGCAGGGGGCCTGTTTGCCATCAGGATGAGGGCGTTCAGCGATCGGGTGGCCAGCCTCTCTATGGGCTTCGCATCAGGCGTAATGCTCCTCGTAGCCTTCAACGGCCTTTTCTTCGAAGCCATGGCCCTGCTCTCGCACTTGGAGCTGATCGCCATGTTCTCCGCGGGGGCGGCTATCATGATCCTGCTTGACCTGATCCTCCCCCACATAGAGCTTACCGCCCGGAGCGATATCCGAGAAAAATCAGTCTACAGGACAGGCACATTGATGGCTGCGGGCATAGCGCTGCATAACCTCCCGGAAGGACTTGTGATCGCTGCAGGCTACTCCTATATGCCTGAGCTGGGTCTGGTGATCGCGATCTCCATCATGCTGCACAACTTCCCGGAAGGAATCGTTACCGCCATTCCCCTGAAACTGGCGGGTACAAAATCTTCTAAGATAGCCCTGATCACGCTCATATCCGGACTCGCAGAGCCGCTCGCGGCGCTCCTGGGGGTCTCGCTCCTCTCTGCTATTGGCGACGGTCGGCTGATAATCGGGTCATCGCTCGCACTGGCGGCAGGAGTGATGACCTATATAACTGCCGATGAGCTGATCCCCGTGGCGCACGAGTACGGCTACAAACACACCGTCTCGGTTGGACTGCTGCTCGGCCTCATATTTGCCCTTCTGATCGATGTCCTGTTCGCCTAGCTTGCAGGCGCGGCGGCAGACATTGGTTAAACGTATATTGGCCGTACCATTTAGTGTAAAGAGGGGGCAGAATGCCGGGAGCGAAGAACTCTGCAGACGTGGAGTACGTGCGAAGGCTGCATCCTTCAAGGGTCAAACGCAGGCTGAGATCTCTGGAGCCTGAGCCGGGGCAGAGGCCTGAGGAGTGAGCGTACGGAGCAGGCGGAACGATCAGGGTGAGTGCTCGGGCTGCAGGTCAACTGAACTCACTCCTCCCTGGGTACGTCTATGTTCTTCTTGGACTTTGCGGACCTCGGCCTGAGCCTGAACCTCTTGTGGTGGATCGGGCAGTACTCCCCTTCCTCGTCGGGATACCATAAGCGGCAGAGCTTGCACCACTTCCTCCCAACCCTGTACCCCAGCCCTATCCCGCCGCCGAGAATCAACTTCCGTCCCCCTTTATCTCTCTGGTACAGAAACCTGCCGATATCCATATCGCCGGCTCAGGCCGATCGGCTCCGGATCCAACGGCCCCAATCATTTCGTGAGATACCTCCACGAGAGGACTATCCCTATTACAGAGAAGACCGTCGCAAAGCCGATGAGGTACGCAAAGTCGAAAGCCAGCGTATTCATGCCGGGCGCACCCAGCAGCAGCTGCCTCCCGACGTCAGTGCCGTAACTTATGGGGTTGATCTGGACAAAGGCCTGAAGCCACTCCGGCATGAACTTCGCGGGGAAGAGGGCGTTGCTCCCAAAGAGGAGCGGCAGGTTGAGCAGGTTTACTATCGCCATCTGGGTCTGGTAATCTCCGGACCTCAGCGCGAGCATCAGGAAGAACGCCGAGAACCCGAGCGTCATGAGGAAAAGCGCGGCGAACGTCCCCAGGATCGAGACTGCACTAAAATTGGAAAAGTCCATCCCCAGCAGCACCGCGATCAGGAGGACTATGCCCGCCTGTATCAGCGACCTGATCACGCTGGAGAGGACCTTCCCCATCACTATGGATCCGCGCGCAACCGGCGTGCTCAGCACTTTGTTCAGGAACCCGAACCTCCTGTCCCAGACTATAGACATGCCGCTGAACATGGCTGTGAAGAGGATGACGAAGGTGAGCATGCCGACGGCGAGGAATGAGAAGTAGTCGCCCGTACCGAAGGTATTCTCCATGAAAGTGGCAGCGATCTGGTTGAGGACCTCCTTGGGAATGCTGAGCCCAGGGATCTCGAGCCCCCCTCCGGTGATCAGCCCGCCGAGGTTGAACGCTTTGCCGAAGAGGCCGAGCCAGAGGACGGGCTGTATTAGCGAGAGGAAGAGCAGGACAGGCACTTTGTACCACTTCTTCAGCTCCCTGTTGGTCAGTGCCCAGAGCCCATGGAACGGGCTCCTGCTGACGCTGCCATCCTCGTCCGTCTCATTCCCCCGTGATCTCTCTTCTGTTTGAGTTCCAGTTGGATCTGCAGGTTCCGACATCTCTCTCACCCATAGCCTGATACATCGTCCCAGGATCAGGACCGTGCGGCCCTCATCGTCCTCCTGTGATTCATCATCTGCTCGCTGCTGACCTCCTCCTCCCTCATTGACCGGCCGGTGTACTCGAGATAGACCTGGTCCAAGGTCGGCTTTGTCAGGGCGATCCGCGTGACGTGAAGACCGTTCTCCCTAAGCACCTCGATTATCCTGGGTGCGGTCTCCTCGCCCAGCTCCGCCTTTATCCGGTAACTGAGGACCGAGACTTTCTTGACATCCTTAACGCCCTTTACCTGCCCGATCAGGCCGGATGCGGAGTCGCTATCCTCCTTTAACCCGAGTTCGATTATGTCCCCGCCTATGCCCTCCTTGAGGTCGTTGGGCGTGCCGATCTTGACGAGCCTGCCGTGATCGATGATGGCGATCCTGTCGCAGAGGCTGTCCGCCTCCTCGAGGTAGTGGGTCGTCATGAAGAGGGTCATCCTGTACTCCTCCTTCAGCCTCCTTATGTAGCTCCAGACGGCCGTCCGAGTCTGGACGTCCAGGCCGAGCGTCGGCTCATCGAGGAAGAGGAGGCGCGGATGGTTAATGAGCCCGCATGCCAGCTCAAGCCTCCTCCGCATGCCGCCTGAATATGTGCTCACCTTCCGGTCCCTTGCCTCCTCCAGCTCTACGAGCCTCAGGAGTTCAAGCGCCCTTTTCCTGGACGTGCTCCTGGGGATGCCGTAGAGGTCGGCGCATAGCATGATGTTGTCATAACCCGTCATATCCTCGTCCGCGGTATACTCCTGCGGCACTACGCCTATGCTCCTCCTGACTTCGTTGGCCTCCTTGAGGATATCATAACCACAGATGGTTGCTGTCCCGGATGTAGGCTTCAGGATGGTCGTCAGCATATGTATGGTGGTGCTCTTCCCCGCACCATTGGGGCCGAGGAAGCCGAAGATCTCGCCCTCGTTTACCTCAAACGTGATGTCGTCGACAGCCTTTACCGTATGATTGAATGATTTTGTGAGGTTGCGTACCTCTACAATCGCGGGTGTGGCTCTTCTTGGAACCTGTCTCCTATCAACTGCCTCATTACTGATGGTCATTTGCCCTGCCTCCTGTACTTAACCCCTCCAGCATAATGCAAAAGCGGCACTCAGGCTTTGTTCTTGATCTCGCTCAATAGGCGGTTTGCCCATTCGAGCTGCCTCTCGAGCACCAGTGCATACTCCCTAACCATATATTCGACCTCACTCCTCGGCAGTATGTCCATCTTGGACCTCAACATCTCCTTCATGAGTTCTGACTGTGCCCTCATCCCGTCAGTGAAGAACTTGGCGAGATCTTCAGGATCCACGAGCTCAATGAAGATCTCCTTCATGGCATTCCAGCGCTGTCCAGCGGTTGTGCAGGCTTTTTTGGCATCCCGAAGATACTTTACCCCTGCCGGCGTGATCGAGTAGACCTTCTGCTCCACCGCCTCCCCCCTCGCCCTCTCGGCCTGGATGTAGCCCATGGCTTCAAGCCTCTTCAGCATGGGGTAGATCGACCCTGCCCCGGGCCTCCACGCACCGTTGGTCTTGGTCTCTATGTCCTGCAGTATCTCGTAGCCGTGGGTTGGTCTGAGCGAGATCCTGTGAAGTGCGTAGAATAGGAGCAGCCCCCTTGGTGCACCCTGAGGCTGCGGGATAGGGCTCGGGTTCGAGTTTGGATTTGGATTTGGATTGGGGTCAGGGCCGGGGACCCGTGGAGAAAAATCCCCCGGATCCGGGGCATATGCGCCGTCTCTGGACATGACTCCCTCAATACTATGGGCCGTTATATAAGTATATCGAATGCGATATAGATCGCGCTATGCCCTCATGCCCGAGTCGATCTCCTCGAAGCGCCCCTCCTTGCACCTCGGACAGATCCCCCCCACCAGCTCCTGCTCGGTCCTGACGTTGGCGGATCCGCATTTTGGGCACTTCCGCTCATCCCTCCGCTCATGTTTGCCGATGGGGAACCCCTCCTCCCCAAGATCTGCCTTGAACTGCTTGAGGCAGTCAAGGCAGACGCAGTACGAGTTGAAGCCTGTCCTCCTCCTGATCGTCTCCGGGGTGGCCCTGGGGCCCAGTACCTTGTATACACGCACCATCTCTGTCGGATGGGGGCACGATATCCTCTTCCCTGCCCTGTTCACGACATACATGTAGCCGCCCCATCCTTTAGGCATCCTGAACCCGCATCTGCCGCAGCGGTACTCGCTTATCTGTTTCAGTGCACCCATAATCAAAGTAGCCGTGATATGCTATTAATCCGTTTATGATTGCTAGGCTGTTTACCCAGTCGCCACCAGCGCCGGCACCGCACCGGATCATCCGCCCCATCCGGGCGGTCCGGCGGTTGTGGAAAGCATGATGGCGGCGGGGGACGTGGTGCGGGCGATACGCTCCCCCTCAGACGTGTTCATCTTCCCGGCGCTTGCGGTTGCCGTTCAATAAATCCGAGGCCGTTGGCCCCCTCCAACCATGCGGGTGACTACGGTCCCTCCTGCAGCTCCGCCACTTATGGGCCCCCTCATGAGTCAGAACAGTCCATGCGGTCCATCTGCTTCAGTATTGTACAAGAGCGCCCCGCCATACAGAACAAATTGATCTCGCTAGCGCCAGCAACCTAAGAATGTTTTCCGGATATCGCCTGCAGCTTTACACAATAATTAAGAGAGGTCTCCTCTAAGGATTCAGTGGGGATGTTTCATGAGGAGCGATCGTGAAGAATCTGAAGAGGAGAGAATAGGCAGGAAATATAAGATCAGCATTGGCAAGTCTGAATCTGGCATGCCCGAGAAGAGGTGCGGCAGGCTCGGTACTGGCGGACAGGCTGAGACTTCGGAGTGTAGAGTGGAGGAGGCGAAGGGTGAAGCAGTAAAGAAGGCCGGAGCGAGTGACGACACCCAATACGCGACAGCTGAAGTCAGAAGACATGTTAGCCCTCCTCCGGCTTCCACGATACAGCCCCCCACTCCTACCGATAGGGGGCAGCCCGAAAAGGGCGTAATGGACGATGTCCGCGGGGACTCGGGTATGCTGGACGAGAGAGAGCGAAAGAAAATATTGAGCGAAGCTCTTTCCACGACGGCAGGGAGGGAGAGCATAGGCGCAGAACCGTATGGACCTGGCACCGTGGATGCCGAAAAACTGCCGACCAAGAGGGGCGCGACCTACCGGATAGCGTATGCCGGAGAAGAGGGGACTGAGGAGGAAAAGCGCGAGACTCCAGATCGTCCTGAGAGCAAAGAGGAGTAACCGGAAAAGGCAGGATCACGAGAGCCGCCGTGTAAGGCATAAGGTCCTCCGTATCCCCTCCCGGCCGTCCGCCCCATTTCTTGTCAGACCGCCTCACTTGATCCCTGAAGCGGTGAACGGACATCCGATCGGATCATATCGGATCGGCTCAGCTCAAGTTGCTCAGTTTAGATCAGCTCAGCGATACTTTAGTGACTGTGGGTATGGTCAGCAGCTCTGAGACTACTTCCCCGGGTACCCGCTTCTCGGTTATTATCAGGAGCTTTGGATCCGGGTTCAGGTCGGGGTCCTCCGCAAGTATCTGTCTTATCCCCACCCCCGCTTCGGATATGTATGTGGTTGCCTTGGCGATCACGCCAACCTCCCCCGCGCGGGCCCTGATCTCCACGACCCCGTAGCCCAGCATAGGCGCCACATCCCTCAGAAAACTTCCTGCCGGCTTTATGCCCGTGAAGATGATCCGCATCCGCTGATCTCTCTGGATATCGCCGACCGTCTCCCCGACTACCCTCCTGTCCACGCCCGCTGCCCTGGCTATGCTCGAATCTGGGATCTCAACGTCCCCGCAGAATACCCTCCCCCTCATGTGCCGCTCGGTCTTCTCGTCTCTCCTGCGGCGGTCGCCCTCGATCTCAACATTCTTTACGCAAAAGCCAAGCTCGACCATCAGCCTAGCCACTTTCAGCTTTGCGGGCTGCCCGTCGAAGAACTCGACGATCTCCTTCCACATCGAAACCCCTCCGGGTTAACTCTGATACCTGACCTTATATGCGCTTGCGGTGCGATCCGGTCTTCCGATCACCCCGGCGCCCGCGTCGGCGCGGCTATCGCCGATCCTCTGCACCTGCGCCCGGCACCGGCAGGTAAGAACGGGAGTGACGCCGTCTCCTGCTGGCAGGCTACCTCCTGATGTACCTCTTGACTACCAGAGGGGCCTTGAGCCCGGCCACGATCTCCGGGAACTCGTCGAGCGCGCTGTTAGGCAGGTACATGGCGTTGACGTACTCCTCCTCAAAGATCGGATCAGAGGCAAGCTCGACATACTTTATGGACTCGCTGACCCTCCTCGCATCCTCCCTCGCGTCGAGGGACTTGAGGCACATCCTTGCCCCGGAGCCGGCGGTGTTCCCGATGAACGATATCCTGTCCAGCGGTACCTCCGGTATCATGCCGATCGTCCTTGCGCTCTCCGGATCGATATAGCTGCCGAAGGCGCCCGCGATTATTATCTCCGAGAGGTCGTTCCTATGGAACCCGCTCTTCCTCATCAGGGTAGCGTAACCTGCGAACATCGCTGCCTTTGCCTTCTGGACCTCGCGGACGTCGTTCTGGGTCACGACGATGTCCTCCCTCCCAGAGGCGGTCTCCTCCTTATATGCCAGGACATACTCGCGCCCCGACGGCCCCTGCCTGACCCTCCGATGTCCGTCGGGAAGTATGCTCCCCGAGGCGTTCATCACGCCGCTCCTGAGCATCTCGGCCACCGCGTCGATGATGGCCGATCCGCAAATTCCGCGGGGCTTCTCATCGTCGATCGTCTTGTAAGACACCACGTCCCCGTCCTCGGTTATCTTGACCTTCTCTATCGCACCGCTTGCAGCCCGCATGCCGCAGCTTATATGGGCCCCCTCAAACGCAGGTCCCGATGCTGTGGAGCATGACCAGATGCCATCGCGGTTTCCGAGCATGACCTCCGTATTGGTACCGACGTCCATAAGAAGCGTCAGCCTCTCCTTCTCATGCAGCTTCGCCGCCAGGATGTCCGCTATCGCATCGGCCCCCACGAAGCCCGCCACGTTCGGAAGGACGTGGATGCTGCCAGACGGGTTGATCCCGATACCGAGATCCCTTGCCCTAAAGTCGTACGGTCTGCCCAGTCCCGCCGGGTAGGGTGAGAGGCCCAGGCTTCCCACATCAACCCCAACGAAGAGGTGGTGCATCGCCGTGTTGCCGACCACGACCATCTCGTAAAGGTCTTCCTGCTTGATCTCCGTCTCGGCAAGCCCCTTTGAGATCAACTCGTTGATCCCGTTTGTGATGGTCTGCCTGATCTCTTCCTGCGCTGCCCTGCCTTGGGATGCGTACTGCAACCTCGATATGACGTCCTCACCGAACCTTATCTGGGGGTTCATGATGCCGTCAGCGAAGACGATGTTGCCGTCCGAGAGGTCCACTATAAACACCGCGAGCTTGGTCGTACCGATGTCCACAGCTACGCCGTAGGCGCCCTCCTCGCGGCCCGGCTGGATATTGACTATGCGCCCTCCCACGAGCGTTGCCGTTACCTTCCAGCCCCCCTCCCTCAGGACCTTGGGGAGCTTCCTGAATACCTCTACGTCAGCGTCGGCGCCCCGCTCCATTGCCCCGAGGGCCCTGAGGAAGTTGATATCGTCAGCAACAGGGTTCTCCAGGGTCGGCGGGCTCAGCTCGCAGAATACCTTAAGGACGTTGGGCCTCAGCCTGACGGGCGGCTCTTTGCCCATGATGACCAGCCTCTGCCTGCCTATCCTGCTCTGGTCCGGGACCCTCACCACAACGTTGCCTGAGACCCGGGCCTGGCATGCCATGCGGTAGCCTTTCGAGAGCTTCTCCGGCGGGACCCTCTTCTTCTCGTGTTCGCTGACCGGGGAGAGCTCCCCCTCGATGACCTCCACGAGACATTTGGCGCAGAAACCCTTCCCGCCGCATATGTTCGCCAGATCCACCCCTCCCTTAAGGGCAGCCGCCATTATCGAACTGCCCCCCCTCACCCTGCTCCTCTTCCCCTCCGGCAGAAACCTTATCTCACACTCGTTATCATTGTTCACCGCAGGCAACCTCCATAAACTCTCTGACGATCCCTGAAGGATCCCCGTCCATTACGACTTTTCCGCTTCTTATAAGTATGCACCTGTCGGCGATCTCCTCCACGAAATCGAGCTGGTGGCTTACCAGTATGATGCTGGGTCTGACTATCGACTTTACGCGCTTCAGCGCGTTCGCCACCCTCCTGAGGGTCAGCGGATCAAGGTCGCCGAAGGGCTCGTCCAGAATGAGCACGCTGGGCCTCGCGACTAGCGCAAGTGCGAGCGCCACCCTGATCTTCTCGCCGCCGGAGAGCTCATAGACCCTCTTCTCCAGGAGCGAGGCGTCGAGCCCCATGGCGTCCATGAGGGAGACTGCCGTGGCGCTGACCGATGAGGGATCCTTCGGCCTTATCAGGTCGCTGAGGACGCTCCGGTCGATCCCCGCCTCCCTCAGCTTCGCCTCCATCTCCTCGTGCGGGAGTTCAGAGAGCCTGTAGAGCGCGTCGAGGGTAGCCTCGTCCACCCCAGCCTCCTTGGCCCTCCTGATAGATTCCTCCATCAGCTTGGGGTCCTTTATGCCGTACCTCGCCCCGAAGAGATCGAGGATCCTGGCCCAGTGCGGCAGGTCGAACTCCTGGTGGAGGATCCCGATCCGCCTTCTCGCCCGCATACTCGCCCTCCCTAGCTTTCCCAAGCCTACCCACCTGCCGCCGCTCAGGATAGACACCTCGCCCCTGTCCGGGAGCTCCAGGCCTGCCAACATCCTGAGGATGACCGTCTTGCCCGCGCCAGACGGACCGACTATCCCTGTGATCTCCCCCCTCCGGAACCGGAGTGTGGAGCCGGCAAGCTCGAAGACCCTGCCATACTGCAGAAGGTCGTAGCTCTTGGAGACGTTCTCCATCTTTATGACGTCGGGGCCGCTTATCATCTGCTTGGGGAGCGGCTTCTCAAGACCAGAGAGGAACCTGCCCAAGACATCCTCAGTCCTCCCTTCGTGCACTATCCTGCCATCCTCGATCAGAAGCATCCTGTCTGCGAGGTCTCTGTGGATCTGAGGATTGTGCGACGCATAGATGATGCTCAGCCCGAGCTCCCTCCTCGCGCCCTTCAGGGCATCGATGAGCTCTGACCGCGTCGCCGGGCAGGTCATCGTCCCCGGCTCGTCCAGGATGAGGAGCTCCGGCCCCCTAGCGATCTGCCTCGCGACTATCAGCCTCTGCTTCTCCCCCCCGCTCAGGATCGCCGACCAGAGATCGGCCCTCCCCTCCAGTCCCACCGCCTTTAAGAACTTGAGAGCCCTCTCCCTGTACTCATAATACTCGCCCTCCGACGACTCGGGAAGGGTCTCCTCGCCCCTCTCGCTGAACCTGATCGCCCTGATGACGTTGTCCACCGCCGAGTCGGGCCAGAGGCCGAACGACCGCTGGAGCTGTATGGCTGTGACCTTCTGCAGCTCAAGGAACTCCTCCTTCGGGGAGTCTGGCCTGATCTCCAGCCCGTTGAGGCGGATCGTACCTCCATCGAAACTCTCCGCCCCCCTCAGTATCCTCAGCAGCGTGCTCTTTCCTGCCCCGCTCTCGCCTATTATCCCGACTATCTCGCCCTTCTCCATGGCAAAGCTGAGGGCGTCGAGGGCAGTCTTGTTTGGATAGACCTTCTTAAGGGATTCGACTCTCAGCAGCAACGAAACCACCCGGCAACTTCGATCTGGGTAAGACCCTGATGAGTATATAGTCCCTCATGAGTGACCTCTTAATAACGGCTACCTCGCCGAGCCTCCTGCCGTTGATGACGGCGTTTGCCACCTTCTCACTATACTGCCCGAATGGGAGCTTCACCCTGATACCGTCGATCTTCAGCGTGACGGGGTTGGGGGAGAGCGCCTCAAGGGCATCTGGGACCTGCCGCTCCACCTCCTCCTTCACGACCACAGGGTCGACCGCCAGTGGATCTTGGTCGATCTCCCTCCTCCTCTCCTCGATGAGCCTCCCGGCCAGATCTGATATCTCCCGCAGCCTCTCTATCATCTCGCCTGTCCTGAACCTCTCGGGGTACCTCCCTATCCCGCCGACATACCCCTGAGCTCCCCGGATTGACCCGATGGAGGTGGGCCCCCCCGTCACGATCACCGGTATGGACAGCTCCCTGAAGAGGGGCGACTTGAAGCTTAGGCAGTGCTCAAAGTTGCCGAGCGTGAAGACTGCCAGGTCATGCTCCTCGATCAGCTCCCTCTCCCCCGCCGAGGTATGGACCAGCTTCTGGCCGACCCCTCTGGCCAGCCCCATTATATTCGTCTTCGCCCCGTGCCTCCTTAGGTGCTCTGCTATGTCGCAGGCGGGGTGGGGCAGGTGATGCCTGGAGAGGGTGGGGGCGACTATCCCGATCTCGGTGCCGATGAGCGGCGCCTCCCTCAGCTTCCCCTTCAGCTCGCCGGAGATGGCTGTGAGACGGGGCAGCTCCTCCTCCGGCACCGCCATATTCAGGATGAGATCGAGGCCCGCCACCGTCTTCTGGACGACAAAGCCCCCCACGTCCTCAAGGAACTCTAGAAGCCTCTCATGCCTGTACAGCCCTCCCTCGAATATGACGTACTTGAGCACTACTCGCCCGCCCCCAGCTTAGCTGCCATCTCTCTCCACTCCTCCCTTATAGGATCCTCCGCGGCGATGAATGTAGTCTCGCCTTGGCTCCTCCTCACGCTCCTGACCCGGAAGCCCTCCGGGATCACCCTCATCGCCAGCTCGTTTATCTTCCCTGCCATGTCGATCTCCTTGTCCCTCACCCTCACGCGCTTTATCTCCGCGGGGTCTGCCCCTGTGACGAAGATCTCCGTCCTGCCTGCCTGCTCGACCTTGGACCTCCCGTAGGCCGTCCAGAGGGCCCTGAGCGCGTCGGCGAGGTCGAACTCGTTCTCAAGGCTGATCCTGAGCCCCTTCTGCCTCTCCTCCACCCTCGCCAACTCCCCTAGGATGCTCTTGCCCGTCGCCTCCTTATACCTGATCTTGATGATGAAGACCGGCTCCCCCGTCCTGATCAGGAGATGGATCGAGTCGACGCTCCCCCCGATCCCGAGGTCCTCCACCGCCTTCTGCACTATGTACCTGTAGAGTTCCGCGCCTCCGCTATCGTTGGAGTCGATCGAGATCCTAATCCCGGCTCCCCCCCGATCCTCTCTCCTTCTTCTCCTCCTTCTCCGCCCCCGTCCCTTCTCCCTTCTCCTCTTCCCCGATTATCTTCTTCAATAGACTCACGTCAATCGCCTGCTTCTTCCGCTCCCTCTCGGCTGCCTCTTCTTCATCCCCTGCGCCTTTTTCCTTTCCCAATCCTTCCACCGCCCCCCCCTCCCCGGCCTCGAGGGCCTTGGAGACGTTCTTCAGGACCTCCCTCTCCATGCTGAGCATATGATAACCCGGCCTGGGCCCTCCCCCCCTCTTGGCTCTGCATATCCTCTTGTCCCCTATCCTGTACCCCCTCACCTTGTAAAAGATCCTGTTTGGGTCCAACTTCCTCAGCTCGGCAAGAGCCTTCTCCAGCGCCGCCTCCTCCCCCTCCAGCAACAAGCCGTAGCACGTCTCCTTATACTCGACGCCGCTGACCAGCGCGATCTTCTCGGCCAGTATGGACGGCGTCAGATCCGAATCAGTCGAGAGCATGACTACGAAGGTCTTTATCATGGAACCGCCTCCAGATAGATGTACTGCCCCTCCCTGAGGCCCTTCAAGGCCTCGGCGTTGCCTACAACTTCCCCGACGAGGTTCGTACCCTCGAAGCTCTCGGCAGTTGGTCCGAACCGGTCGCTCGCGACTAGGCGGATGCCCAGCATCCCGGCGAACTTTTTGGCGGTATTAGTGACCCCGATCGCACCCGCAGCGACGCTGCCGACAGGTATGTTCTCCGGCATAAGGCCGCTGCCCAGCGTATCATCTCCCTTGAAGAGCACCAGTTCCATCCTGGGGGTGGCGAAGTAGACCCTGAGCTTGCCTATCCTTCTGAGTTCAAGTCCGGTCACCCTCCTGAAGTATCTTACAGAGTTGGAGTCCTCATAGAGCCTCACCTTCACGATGCTGCTGGGGTCTACCCCAAGACAGCTCACCTCCCCCCTGCCATATGCCTCCAGCGTCGTGGCCGGCTCGCTCTCCACAACGAGTGCCCTGTCTGACTGATCGCCTGTCCTCGCATGCTTTATCCCATGGGCCTGCAACAGCCTGCCCGCCTCGGCCTGAGTTCTGCCCAGGAGCTGCAGCCTCTCGGGCAGCAACTCGACCGCGACAGTGTCCCCTTCCGCCGCCACGTCCATCAGCTCCATCCCGCACACAACGTCCCCTACCAGCGTATGGCTGGTCGCCAAGGGCGCCTCCCTCAGGTAAACGTAGACCGATCCGCTCTGGGAGCCAGAGTTCCTTACCGTTACAGAGCCCCTCGACCTTCCGCCGACCTTCTCCTTGGCGAGCGAGAGGACGCTAAGCCCATCGTAGGCTACAAACCTGCTCGTCTTCCTCGAGACCGTCAGATGCCCTTCCCCGACGGCGTTGTAGAGATGCTCCCCGCAGGACGGCGAGAGCTTGTCCAGTCTGATCACCAGCTTTGTGAAGATCTCGACAGGCTCCCTCAGGATGTAGGCGCCGTCCGCGCGGACCAGCGCCCTCTCGGCCTCCTTCGTCTCCACTATGGGCGAGACCTTGGTTATGCAGTCTCCCATGCCTAGCGCATCCACAAGATGCCTTCCGTAGACTATCCTCCCCAAAACGCCGCAGCCCCTCGGCGGGGCATACGCCCCGGAGTGGAGCTTCCTGCTCAGGATAAGGTGGGTATTCTCACTGCTAAAGCCCGAGAGGCTCAGCGTGGCGTCGTAAGGCTTCATCTCAACTGCATCCCTCGACGGCTCGAAGTCTGTAACGACCGGCCCTATCGCCACCGCGTCGCGGGTAGTCCACCTGACCCCCGCCCCCTCCAGCCTCTTATATGCCCTCATCCAGCCGTCCCTTGCCTGCTGGCACTCGAACCTCAGGATCATCCTCCCCCGGTTCGTGAGAATCTCGAAGAGGTCGGTGGCGATCTTCTCCAGCTCGACGGGCTTCTTGACCACCGCGATCCCGCTGAGCCGGACGCCTAACCTGCTGGCGACCTCCTCCAAAGTCTGCCCTTCCCTGGCCCTGGCTCGGACTCCGTCAATCGATACCCTCACAGGACATCCCTTTCTCGAGAACTACATCTAACGTATGACTGTCCTATATTCTATATATTATGCCGATAATGTCTCCCTTTAAGACATAGCGGTTAGCCGCAGCCCCCCTGATCTCTGCGGGGCGCATCATAACAGTTATCTATTGGCGGGCAGCCTCTATATCGTGGGTGCCCCCATGTCAGATCGCGTGGTTGAACCCGAGATAGACGTGATGCCGCGGAGGCTCATCGACAAGAAGAAGGCGGATAATGTAATCGGCGTCCTGAGCAGTCTCGACTGCGTAAGCGATGTGCTCATAGTGAGCCACAACTACAGCGGCGGCACCGGCTACGCTGTCGGGCGATTTATCATCAGGATCAAGACGTCCGAGAGGGTAGACGAGGCAGCCAAGAGAATCAGCGAGGTCTGCAGGGACCTCTTCCCCCACGGTTATGACATCCGGATAGGCAGGTTCACCAAGACCCGGCCGACGTTGAAGGATTACCTCAGCGGGAAGGAACGGTGAATTTCGTGCCGGAGGTCTTCGGCAGGAAGATCCAGATCGTCGACTGCAGGGAGGCGATGGGCATCGGTGAGGGGGGCGGCCTCGCCCAGCGCGGGACAATCTCAGAGTCGGAGGCATTTGAGGTCGTCGCCGTCTCTATGTCCCCCTCAAAGAGGCACATCACGAAGCCCATCTGCGAGATCACGTACGGCCTGAGGGAACAGGGCATCAGGACCAGCGTCCTGGTTCTCGAGACCGGCTCGGGCGTCCCCCCGGACTCGCCCTATGGCGGCGCACCGGGCGGATCTATGGCCGGGATCAACGAGAAGGAGATCTTCCAGATAAGACGGTTCAAGCTGGCCATCTTCCACCTGGGCGGCATAAGCGGGCATGTCGTCTACAAGGCGAAGACGTTCCTGCGGTTAGCCGACATCCCCACCATAATCATCTGCGAAGCGCCAGTTGACTATGAAGACTTTGCGAAGGTGGGGATAGTGACCCGGCTGGTGCGCCCTCCTCCAGGAAAAGTGGAGACCGTCGGGGTAATCGTCGACCTCGTAACGGGCGTCGTGAGGGGGGTCAGCATCCCGAAGGACAAGCTCAACGAGATAATAATAAAAGTCAAATTCTGGCTCAGTAAGATTGAGAGCGGAGAGCTCCCGGGAGGAGGCTACGGTGGCAAAGATATTCATATTCCCGCCTAACAGCGTCATCCTCTTCGACTTGGTGAGGAGGGAAGGACACACGCCGCTTGGGCTCGGAGGAGAGGTGGCCAAGAACCTTGGCAGACCGGATATCGACTCTCCGCCTATGAACATAACACCCGAGTTCCCGCGGAAGGGGCTGAAGTATGCCGCCATCGAGGTCCCGTCGGGCGTCAGGGGCAGGCTGGCGCTGATCGGTCCGCTGGTCGAGGAGGCGGATGCGGCCGTGATAATCGATGAGCCTGAGGCTCTCTTCGGCTGCGCCAGCTGTGGCCGGACCAACGAGCTCATACTCTACCTGATAAAGCGGCGTAAGATCCCCTTCGTGAGGGTGCCCTATCCGAGCACCGAAGAAGACGCGAGGGTGATGGTCTCCAAGATACGGGGCTTCCTGAGATCGATCGGTGAGGCAGGTGGCCGAGGCGAGGGCGAGGCCGGGGGCAAGGGTAGGCCCGAGAGCAGGGATAAGAGCAAGGCAAGGGTAAGAAAGGGTAAGCAAAGTAAGTGATGGATGCAGGACTTGAGGTTGAATGAAATGGTCAGTATAGTGATCCCAGACGACAAGTTGCTGGCGCTCTGTGCCGCCATATTCGACGAGCCCCTCCGGGAGACGATATTTGCCCTGCAAGGGGGGCCGATGACATCTGAGGTGTTGGCCCAGGCAATGGGTATAGGTGACGATGATGCCCGCGGCAGGATCAACCGCCTACTCGCCGGTGGCCTCCTCAGGAGGGTTCCTTCTAAATCCGGGCCCGATCTCTACGCGCTCGACTTTTCGATAGGGCGCCTGGGGGAGGGTTCTGCGCTCTCCCCGCCGCTCGCGGCAGAGATCAGCCGCAATATGTCCGCTTACCTCGAGTCGCACTCGGAAGAGATAGGCGCCCTCTGCGAGAGCGACGGTTCTACGCTGGGGAGGGCCGTCGAGCAGATCTTCCTGGGGGCCTTCTCATCGGTGATAACCGATCTGCAGCGGGAGCTGGCTGATGAAGACAAGCGTCTCTCAGCGCTTATGGATAAGAGGTAGGGCAGCTGCCCCCCGCAGTCGGGCCGCCCATCGGCGGCCTCTGCCTCACTTGAACCTCTCGAGCTTCTTGTTGAGCTTTCTGATGATGTACTCCTTGGCCTTGATAAGGTTCTCCCGCTCGCCAGCGAGGACCCAGATCTTGGGCAGTATCTCCGCCTCCGCCGACCCCGGAATCTCCACCTCCTTCTCGACAAGCTCGAGATCGAACATCACTGCTGCCTCGGAGAGGATCGAGTACGGCGTCCCGGCGGGTATGGGCATGTAGCACTTTTTGCTCTCGTTCATAACCACAGAGACGGAGGAGGCTCGATTTATACTATGCTGTCTATACCTGTGCTGTACTGCGCCCTCCCCTACTCGCTGGATCGCCGCCGCACGCTACCCCACCTGCCTGACGGTCGACCTCCCGTTCTCCTTCTCCACCCTGAATATGTGGTCGACAGCCCCCTCCAGCTCGCGCTCGTGCGAGACTATTATCGCCTGCCTCAGGTCCAGCTCCTT
>JGI12104J13512_1000280_pt1 | contig 47562 bp, 37 predicted proteins | sample TerdegcTABiofilm_FD_13512 | JGI IMG/M metagenome (IMG submission 13512)
GGCGGGGACGGCGTTATTATTGGCCACGGAGGTCATGACGCGGTAGCCGCCCCCGCCGGCCACGGTATTGACGCTCCGGCCGTCCATATCGAGCAACTCAGCCTGGCTGACGACAAAACAGTGGCTGTTGTCTGCGGCACAGGCCGGCGCGAGCTGCAGCGGGGAATTGGCTTCATCCTCCTTCCCCGCGGGCATATATGCAAAAAGCATGATTATACAAAGAAAAAGCAAGCATATTTTTTTCATGCAGGTTTATTCCCCCCAGTTAGTTGTCCAGGTTCCTTTTCGGCACGCTTCCGTCCCGGTTCCACCACCTCCCTGCGAGGCTATGGTTATTGCTTTTTTATCCCAGGCGGTCTAAGGCATTATATCAAAGTTGTACTCAAAGGGAACATTAATGGGCACTCCGGTCTCATCCAAAACGTACACGTCCGCGTAAGCCTTGCCCGGGGAAACATCGGACAGGATAATATCGGCATAAACATCGGCTCCCGCCGCGGGGATTTCCGACTGCAAGCTGACGATGCCCAGCGGTTCCCCGCCGCATTCCGCCGTGGCGCCGCTTCCGCTGCGCACCTGGAAGAGCACGTCCGCCGTCTGCGCCTTGCTGGTGTTGTTGTTTATGCGAGCCTTCAGGTGACAGTAACCGGATCCGGATACGAAACTTATTTCATTATAGTCACTATCCACGAGCTTAACGCTTCCGACGGCGACTTTAGCGTCCATGTCACTGCTTTTGCTTATCTCAAACTCGTCCATGATCCCGCCGTCCAAACCCCTGGTTGTCATGGTCAGCACGTCGCCGTCTATATTTATGGCGGTATAGCCGGTGGATGCTGAGCCATACTTTTCTACGGCAACATAGTCATGCGTTTCCGTTTTAAGGTAGGTCTTGTTGCCGGCGTTGCCCAGCACGTAGGTAATATTGCCCTGGCCCGGGTTTTCCTGTATTACCCCGGCGCTGATGGGATAGGTGCGCATGTACACATGCTGGTGTCCGACGAAGACCATGTCCACTCCGTTGCGCTCCATTATCGGCGCCCAACTGGCCTTGACCATGTCGCCCTGGGTTACGTCGCGGGAATCCACTCCATAAGGGGGGTGATGGAACATAACAAATTTCCACGTCTTACCGCTGTTTTGCAGGTCGCTCTCCAGCCAGCTCATCCCGGCTTCGCTGAGCTCGCCTTCACTGCCCATCAGGTTGCTGTCCAGCACCGTAAAATGGGCGTTGCCGTAATCAAATGAATAATGGTGTTCTTTAAGCCCTTCAGGGCCGTTCTGAGGCAGGGCAAAGGATTTTAAATACATGCTGCTCGCATCCTCATATTCATGATTGCCGATAGCGGGCATGAAGGGGATGCGGTCGAACACGCCGGCCTCGGTATTGAAAAATTCCTCCCATTGCCCGTAGTCCGTGGTTTCGTCAACCAGATCGCCGCCCTGCAGGGCAAACTTCAGTTCCGGGTAATTGGTTAAAGCATCATCCAACAGCTGTTTCCACACGCCGGCACTATTCTCGTCGTAACCGATATGGACGTCGCCCATGTACATGAAGCTGAATTCATCGGTATCTGCGGCGGTGGTGAAGGTGCCCGTTTCGCTCCAGCCGCCTTCGCAGCCGACCCGGTAAACATAGGTGGCGCCTGCTTCCAGGTTGTCCAGTTGGGCTTCAAAATGGTTGAATCCCGTACAAAGATCGCTACGAACGGCGTCTTTTTCCAGAGCGCCGCTAAAGTCGACGGTTTGCTCACTTTCCTTCATGTATTGAATTTTTCCGCCGGCAACGGTGTCACCGGTCCGCCAGGCGATGGTCTGGGTGGTCCGCGGATCGCCGGTCCAGGAAAGAATGATCTGATCGGGCGCGCTGTTGGCCTGGTAGACTAACGCCTGCACGGTCGGGGCCTGCTGCCCGCTTGAACCATATACTTCCTGCCCGACGGTTTGGTCCGGTGGATCGGCGCTATCCGCCGCTCCCTGACCAATGAAGACAGCGCCGGCCAGCAGCGTTAAAACCAGCAATAATCCCATCCATGTCAGCCGGTTTCTCATTTTTAACATTACTACTCTCCTCTCTGTTCTTTGGGCTTTACCCGTGGCATATAGCGGATTGCGCCGCCATTTTGATGACCCGCGCAGTTTTTTTTACTGCGCGGTGATGAAATTGACATAAACCAGGAACCGCTTTAGAATGGCCGCGCTTTGGGCGCGGTCGGCATTGCTTCCGGGGGAGAACTCGCCGCCCGGCATGCCGCTGATGATGCCCGCCTTAACCGCCAGGGCCGCGTCGGCCGCCGCCCAGGTGGAAATTTCTTCCCTGTCGTTAAACCTGGCCAACTGTTCTTCCTGCTCGAGGGCGGTCAGATTATCCTCTTTTCCGGCCACGCGTGCCGCCCGGGCGATCATGGCCGTCATTTCCTCGCGGGTGATGTTGTTATCCGGTTTAAAGAGGTTGTCGTCGTAGCCTTTGATGATGCCTTCAGCCGTGGCGGCGGCGACACTGCCGGCATACCAGTCCGTGCCGGCCACGTCTTGAAACTGTCCCGCCTTTAACACTCCTTCTTCCAGACCTAAAGCCCTCACCAGCAGGGCGGCGAATTCGGCCCTTGTTACATTGCTGTCAGGTTCATAGATGTTTTCACTCTTGCCGGCGATCAGCATCTTGGCGGCCAGCAGCTCAATATCCGCTTTGGCCCAGTTGTCCTGGATGTCGGAAAAGCTTTTGACGGATTGCAAGACGGTATAGAGACTGTTTGTCCGGTTCAAGATAACCGCGATATTTTTACCGTCCCTGGTTTCAAAGCGGGTGGGTAAGGGCAGAAATCCGCCTTTCGCCTCATTCCACAGGACGCCGGTGGCTTGATTGACGTTGACATTGTCGCCAAGCGTGATTTCGCGCTCCACGTATTTGCCGCCGAAAGACTTATACTCTACTTTTTTGCCGTTGGGCGCGGTAATTTCTATCCTGAACTCCACCGGGTCAACCAGCATCTGCTGTCCTTCCCGGACCTGGGCGGCCAGTTCGTTTTTAACGTCTTCCGTCGCTTTGGAGATCACAATGTTCATGTTCAACTCTTCCGGCTTCACGCCCAGCCCGGCGGCTATTTCGTCAAGGTTGAGGGCATCCAGGGGCAGGGTGTAATTCCCGGCCAGGCTGTTTACCCCCAGCAGCATTCCTTTCTCCCAGGCTTTTTGCAGCGCCGCGGCGGGAACTTCCATGACAACTTCATCCACGTCGGTGGTGGAAGTAACAGCCAGCCTGCCCCCCGGCTCTCCTTTTTCGATGTCTTCCAGTACGCCTGCCAGTAAAGTAAGTTTTTCTTCTTTACGGCCGTTTTCCAGTTCTATCAATTCTCTTTGAATATTTTCTTCATTAACAGCAACCGCAACAGTCCCGCCAACCGCTGTATTGGGGACGGCAGGAGTACCGGCGACGGTGAACGTCAAGGTCAGCACGTCGCTGTCCCGCTTGCCCCGCCCCACCGCCTTAGCTTTAACCGTGGTGGTGGTATTCATAACAATCGGATATTCCAGACCTTGCTGCGGGCCGCAGCCGTGCAGATTGAAGATCTTGCTGTCAAGGTTCGGTGTGGTACCGTCGGTCGTATAATATATATTTGAACCTAGCGCGGTTTTCAGGTAGACTTCCGAACCGCTTGCCACTTCACTGTCTTGCGTGACTTCTTTGTTTGAGATTTTTGCCACCGGCTTGGCCCACTGCCCCGGAGCACTGTTCGACACGGTAATGTATTCCAGATGTTTGACAAACCCCAGGAGGGTTTGTTCCGTTTTCGCACGCTGGCCATAACATAGCACCGGCGTTTCACTGGCGCTCATCTCGCCAAAGTTGGAAGTACCCTCTACCCGCTTCAGGGCGATGATCGGCTGCACCTCTGTTTTATCGGGAAACCTGTAGCGTATTGTATGCAACAATTCATCCGCAGTGAAGGTGATCGTGTACCCGTCGCTGCCCTGAAAAGTGAGCATCTTGGCGCCGCCCGCTCCGGCCTGGTTCAGCAAGGTCTTCAGCAGCACGCCTTCGGCAGCCACCCATTTATCCTGGGGCATGTCGCTCGTCGTTGAATACAGTACCCTTTCCTGGTCCATTGCTTCCAATTCGGCCCGGGTAAAAGACAATTTCTTGGACACCCCGCTGCCGTTAATTAATAAAATAGCGTCCGGTTTTGTTGGATCAAGCACACCACCTGGGGTTTCACCCCCTGCTACCGTAAAGCTGGAAGTTTGGGCGGCAGCCAGCCCGGCCCCGGTAACGGTAACGGTGTATTCGCCACCCACCGCATCGGCGGGCAGGGTGAACATGGTCGCGAAACTGCCGCCGACTACAGCCGGCTGGGCTACGTAAACCCGCCCGTTCTTGCTGTTGCGCACGGTAACGGCCAACTGTTTCGCCTGGGTGGCCGTACCGGCTATTTCCACTACGTCTCCGGCTTTAAATTCCTGGCCGCTTGACGGGCTGAGCAGATTAACTTCAGTCGTGGCACTGCTTACCACAAACTTGTAACGTTTTACGGACAAACCCAAACCGCTGAGGGAAATGGTGTAATCCCCCTCTGCGGCACTGGAGTCCAGGGTGAAGCTGGTGGCAAAAAGGCCGTCTTCCACTGCGGGCTGGGCCGTATATACCAGGACCCCCTGCTCATTTCTTACCGCGATGGATACTTCAGGTATGCCCTGGGCGGTTCCCGCTATCTCAACGCTGCCGCCCGGCTGGAATACCTGCCGGGACTTGGGGGAAGTCAGGCTGGCCTGGACGCTGCTGCCTGCGTAACCGGGGTATACATCAACACCTACCACCGTCAGCGCAAAGACCAGGATCATTAAGGCGCACAGGATCTTCTTCTGGTTTTGGCATAACTTCATTTATATTCTCCTCTCTCCTTTCCTTGACCTGACGACAGCTATTTAATGTCGAAACTCAGTTCATGATTACTATTGCCCAGAAGGTTATGGTCGATTGGGTTGTCCCAGACGAATACGTCGACATAGGCATTGCCGCTCAAATCATCGGGCAGGGTGAATTCCGCCTTCGCCGTACATCCACTCACATCTACTACGGTTTGGGTGGCCGCGTATCCCACGACTTGTCCTCCGTTGGCCGCGCCGGCTCCTTCTCCCGCGCGCGTCTGAATGATCAGGAAGGTATCTTTAGCGGCATTTACATCGTTAATCAGCTTTGCTTCTATGCAATATCCCCCGCCGGGGGCTACTGATGTCGCCGCCTGTCCGTTATAGTCCAGCAACCGCACTGTATCTATGGTTACTTCGTCATCTACATTTACCAGTTTAATGGTGTTGACACCCCGCAGGCGGTTGGCGCTCAAATCACCGCTGTTCAGATTGCGCAGGATTTGTATTTTCACGGTCTGGCCGCCCGACACATCGCTTACTTCCTGCCCGTTTACCTCGTAAGCCAGCAGGCACTGCTGATTTGTCAAGTCCTGCACGGTCCCGCCGTCATATTCTTCGCCGCCGGCGCCGATGAATTTTACTTGCCAGTTGCTGGAGACATTCAGTTGTCCCAGCAGGGTGCTCAGCAGCACTCCTTTGGCGTTCAGGGTTACGATCTGGCCGTTGTCGCTGCACTGGTAAGTCCCCTGGGTCTGGGTCATGGTTTTTAAGGTTTCCACGGCGTAGTCAATGGGGGTAGTGATCCCCGCGCCTCTGACGGTGCAGGCCAGCGACCCCAGGCTGTAATGGAAGGTTCTCACCTCACTGTCCAGCCTGCCCAAGCCTATGGCTCTGGCTTTGATGGTTATATCCCCGGTTACGGGTATGGGTTTATTGAACTTTGGCCTGAAGCTCGGGTAGCTGATGTTGAATATGTTGCTTTTTACCGTAGGTTCGGTTCCGTCCAGGGTGTAGTATATTCTGGTGTGCCAAAGGGAGTCGTCTCCGTAGTGCAATTTTACTTCTGTGCCCGGAACCACCGTGCCGGAGTCAGGCTCGGCCCAGGGCATGTCCCATTGCTGCAGGGGGTCGGTGGTTACTTCGATCGTGCACCCGGGCAGCAGTCCTTCCATTTGTTCTCCTTTACAACAGGTTGGCTCCAGCGGTGATTGCTGCCCATAAATAATTTTGCCGCCGTTGCGAAAGGCAATCATGGCATCCACCGGCACGGCTCCTTCTTCGCTTCTCCCGGCCGGCGGCCATTCGGAGCAGTCAACGAAATTTTCGCCCGCTGGGAAATAGTAGCGAGGAAGATCCATTAAATCTCTTTTGGTGAAGTAAGCATAGGTGCTGGTGGGTGATTTTATTTTGATTATGGTGGCGTTGTCTTTCAGACCGCCTGCTTGTTCAAAAAGTGTCTTTAAGGTTACTCCGGTGGTGTTTCTATAATCCTGCAAAGAGGGATAATAATTGTAGCCGGTATAGTCTGCCGTTGTTTGCATAGCTTTTAACTGATCCATGGTAAATTGCACCGGCTGATTAACCCCGTTGCCTTTTATGGTCAGGGCTATCTCGCCCGCGGCCGACGCCGGCGGCGCGGCTGCGGCCAGGCAGCCGCATATGATACTCAGCATCACCAGGCCGGTCAGTAGTTTGCTTAACATGTTCCCTTTAATTTTCGCCATTGCTCTCCACCTTCCTAAATTATCTAAGACTCTACTTTTGATTCAACGCGTTCAAAATGACCGTCACCGCCTCCGCCCTGGTGGCGCTGTTCTGGGGCCGGACGGTGTTGTCGGGATACCCCTTGATGATCCCGTTTTCCGTTGCTGCGGCCACGGCTTCCCCGGCCCAGCCGGAGATGGCGCCGCTGTCGGCGAATTGGGTCTCTCCCACAGCCGGGGTCAGGGTGGCGGCCTTGACGATCATCACGGCCATCTGCTCGCGAGTGATCAGGTCGTCCGGGCCGAAGGTGTCGGCGTCATAGCCGCTGACTATCCCGCTGGCCGCCGCCGCGGCAACGTAGTCTTTGGCCCAGTGCGCCGCGGTGTCGGCGAAGGTCTTGCCGCCATTATCCGCAAGCTGGAAGGCCTTCACCAGCGCGGTGGCGAATTCGGCGCGGGTGATGGTATTGTCGGGCTTGAAGCTGCCGTCGGGATAACCGCTGACAGCGTCCAGGGCCACCAGCTTGTTGATGTTGTCATAAGCCCAGTGTCCGGTGATGTCCGTAAATGCGGCCGCGGGCGCTGCTTCCGCGTTTTCAGCGGCCATCACGGCAAACTTGGTGAAGTGGTCCACCCGCACGGTCACGGTATTGCCGGACACTGTGCCGCCGAGGTTCACCCACCGGCTCAGGGTTTCGTCGTAATATTCGATCACGGGGGTTTCACCTGCGCCGATCAAGTTGGGATCGAAGCTGAGCTTGATGGTCACATTTTTGTTAAAGCTGTAGCTGCTCCCGCCCCCCACGCTGAACTCGTAAACGCCGCCGGCCAGCCTGAAGCCCGCGGGCACGGCGGGAGGTGTATCTATTCTCCGGACTTCTATTTCTATTTCATCTGTGCCTGCGAGCGCGCCGGCCGGTATCTCAACGGCGGCTTCACCGCCGAGGCTGACGGTGCCGCCGGCGGCAGGCGCGACGGTGGCCGTCCCGGTGGAGGAGACAACTGCCGGCGGCGTCGTGACTACACCGCCACCGCCACCACCGCCGCCGGGACTGTCGGCGGCAGGCTCGCCGCTCTTAGCAACCTTGAAAAAGAAATCAACCGGCGCGGCCAGTCCGTCCGCTCCTATGGCGATGGTATATTGACCCTCCACCGCGTCATCATTTAGCTGAAACTCCGTGGAAAAAGCGCCGTTTTTCACCGGCGGCTGCGCCGCGTAGGCAATGCCCCCCTTGGCGTTGCGCACCAGAATGGTGACCTGGTCGATATTTCGCGCTTCTCCGGAAATCCGGACGTTGTCTCCCGGCTTATAGCTTTGGGAAGAACTCGGTGAATTAAGGTTGACTGACGCTTCATTACCCCCGGCTAAGGCAGCTCCCATTAAACACAGGCAGATAATGGGCGCTAATAACATACCAAACATTTTTTTCATGACTATCATCCTTTTTTGTAGTGGTTTTTGACTGCGACTGCCGCGTCGCCAGATCCCGCCAGGTTGGGACGTTACGCCAACGCATACGGTTTCCGTGCATCTACTCATATTTTCATCATGCTATTGTAACGCTATTGTTAGTTATCGCCATCCCCCCTAATCCGGCAATAGTGCGCATTGCTTGTATGAAGCAGGATATCAACTCGTTGACCAATACCGCCTCAAACAGTGACTATGGCCGGGAAATATATTGCTTCCGGCCTACGCGAATTCAATTGTAACGCTGAACGTACATGATACTAACCAGTGCTAAATTACTTGGAGTGATTTTGAAGTGAACATGATGCGGGTATGTAATTATTTAACATGGATCAATATAACATTATTACACACAATATAAATCCTCATAACATAAATGTCAATTCATGATTTGCATAATTGTATCGCAATAAAGTCTATTTATGTAAGGCGATGTAATGCCACATACAAAGTCCAATAAAAAAAGGACCGGCGATGCCCATTTTAAGACGTCGCCGGTCCTCTTCCTTCTTTTCGCTATTCCTTAAACTCAATTGAAAAAATTTGCTGATCGTCAGTATTAAAAAACTCGTCCGCCGTTACCGGCCGCCTGGCGGTTATCGTCAAGCGGGAACCGTCCTTTTCCCAAACGCTTTGCCCCAAGTCACCGGTTTCGTTATATCTGAACCGCGGAGGATTGGCAAAACGGGCGTTGCTTAAACCCTGCACCACATCGGCCAGGCACGGTGAACCGTTTACCGTTACTTTCAACACTCTCGAATTGAGCTGGCCCAAATAATCGTCGGCCACAAGCGCCATGCGTACGCCCAGCAATAATCCGGCGCACTTTTCCTGGTGGTGGAGCATGGCCTGTTTCATGAAAATTTCCTGACGCATCTCCCTTTTTAACGGACGGATGTACGGAGTAACCGGGGAGAAAACAATTTCCTGCTCATAATATGGTTTGATATCCAGCACGGGAGTCCTGTCTATGGCATCCAGGCCGCTGACAAAAAGAAGGTTGTCCCGCACCTGCTCCAAACGGACCAGCGATAAGGCAATAGGGTTGGGCCGGCTGACAGCATGCAGGCAGAAAACTCCATATTCGGGCAGGTTGGGGTTAACCTTCCCGGGAACGACCGTCAGGATATCGCGCCTCGCCTTGTGAAACCACATTTGAATCCATAAATGAGAATTCTCCTCAATACGCAACAATCCGCGCCGGTATTCAGGAAATATCTCGATCAGGGAGCCTCCTCCCGTAATCGGCACCTGTTCCGGCGCCTTAAATTCGGACTTGACAATTCCTATTGGTTTTATGTTAATCATACCGGTCTCATCACTCGCAGCCACCTTTAACACATCCTTTCTCCAATGCAGGGATTTAATTATATATATCTCATCCTTTACTTATATTTTGGTCCTGTTTTTGAAATTTCCGAATCTGCCATACGATTTTAAAAGCAATAACCCCCCCCAAACCGCCGGACAGGGCGGCCACGCTCAAACTTAACAGCAATGGGACCGCGGGAAAGCGATAATATACTAAATTCACCACAACGGTGCCGGCAATATTGCACAACATCCCCGCCAGAAAGGCGCACGGCAGGCAGCATACCCGGTGACCGATCAGGAGCAGCCCCAGGTCGGCCAGAATACCCGGCGCGGTATAGCTCAGTAGGCTCATCACCCCTTGTGAGCCGACCATGCCGGTAGCCATTACCAGAATGGCCTGGACCAAACCGATCAGGGTCATAGTGCCTCTTTTGCCGGTAATGCCAAACCCCAGGACCAGCCACATCATATAGATGCCGCCCGTCACCGCGCCCGGCGGAATCAAGAGCGGGCCGGCAAGGATATGCGACAGGGGGGCGATTATTGGTTTGACGGCAATTCCAAGGGCGGACACCATGGCTATGACGATCAAATCATAGAGAGAAAACTTGTCTAAAAACTTTCGCCAAACGCTCATGAATTCTCACCCGTTTACTGCTGGTCGGTCAGCATGAACAATTGCCCCGTAACGGGGTCCTTATAGACCGTGCCCATCTTTTCATAAAGCTTTCCCTGGCCCTGGGTTTCGATCAGATCGTTTCGAATATCCGTATATTGTGACACCTCCGGGCCACGCTCCAGATCAACCCGCTCTTCTGCTTGATCCAGGTTGATGTTCCAGTGAATGATCAGAGAGAGCATCAACCCGCAGGCAAATACCAGCATGGCATCCACGATATTGATGGCGCCCTCTAGAGGATTGGCGTCTTCAGGCGTCCTAAATCTTCTGCTGCTCCTCAGTCCCCCGTTCACGGGCAAACACCTCCAGCAAGCTTTCCATCAAGGCTTCAAGAGAACTTAAATAATCCTCATACCACCTTTTCCGCAGGCGGGAGATGGCATAGGCGACACCGGCGGCAGCCAGGCCCGACACCGTAGCGTCAAAGGCGGTGAGCAGAGAATCAGCCAGGGTCTTGGTATCACCCTGGCCGATGGCGATCAGGCCCGGCCCCAGTGGAATCAAAGTGGCCATCAGCCCGAGCATGGGCCCCAGACGCGCCACCAGGTCAGTCCTGTTGGTTATCCTGGCATAATGCAACTCCTCGCCGGCAAGCAGCCGGCGCGCCAGGGCCTGCAGGGAGGCGGCGGGCAAATTGCCGTGCTTGATCAGCTCGCCCAGAGCCGCTTTTTGGCGCCGGAACAGGCGGCTATTCTCGATCTCGTCAACAATCCCCCGGGCATTTTTCCCCTGAAAACCATCCACCAATTCCGGCACATTGACCTTCCCCTTGCGCCGTTCCGTGAAGGCTTCCGCCAGCAGGCCGCCCAGCTCGATCACCGCCAAAGCCAAAAACAGCAGCAGCACAGCGATGGTCGGCATCAGCAAAGCGGACGAAATAGTATGCATCGTATCTTTGAGTGGGGTTAAAATAGCGCCTGTCACCTTGGTTCATATCTCCTTTACTGATTCTGCGTGTCTTATATCCGCGCCCTTTGCCCTATCCTCGCCGCGGGGGCGCGGCATCGACCGGTATGCCCAACATAATGAAACCCATAAAAACATTAAACAATACATTATAAACCAATATAATCAATATAAAATATCCGCATCAAACATTTATATAAATATACAATAATCAACACAACATTATTTAAATAATAAAACACTACTTTAACTAAGTCAATAATTGGTTAGAATAAATTTGAATTCCTGCACCGGTCTCTTCAGAAAATGTCGACACTCGTTAAGCAAAAACATAAAAAGGAGCCTTTAAGCTCCTTTTATATTTCCTCGATTTTATATTTTAATTTTATCAAGCCGGCGTTATTTCAGTCGATTACAGGCCGGGGATACAAACCGGAACCCTTCACAATATCAGGCACAATTTCCGGCCAGGAGATGGCTATAACGTGAAACCCGGATACTCCCTTAACCTTCTCCTTAATATATTTGATTTGTTCAAGACAGATATTCTTGCCCTCTTCCCGGGGGTCTTCGGCGCTTTTCAGGCGCCGGACGATCTCGTCCGGCACAATCATGCCCGGCACACTGGTTTGCAGAAACCTGGCCGCCCGCCAGCTCTTCAGGGGAGTAACCCCCGCCAGAATATAGGCTCTTTCGTGCAACCCGCGCGCCACACACATTTCCATAAACCGGGTGAAACGTTCCAAATCATAAATGGTCTGTGTCTGAATGAATTCAGCCCCGGCGTTGATCTTTTTCTCCAGCCGGTCAACCCGGTATTCGAACGGGTCGGCAAACGGGTTAGCCACCGCGCCCACGAAAAACCTCGGTTCCTGGCCATTGAACGCTTCCCCGGAAAAAAACAATTTTTCATCCTTCATCCGCCTGACCAGCCTGATCAACTGGATGGAGTCCACATCGTAGACATTCTTGGCCGTGGGATGGTTGCCGAACATCTGGTGGTCGCCGGAAAGGCATAACAGGTTGCGTATGCCAAGGCTGTATGCCCCCAGCAGATCACTCTGGATGGCAATCCGGTTGCGGTCCCGGCAGGTCATTTGCACAACCGGCTCAACACCCTCCCTGAGTATATGGATACCCGCGCCGATGCTCGACATCCGCACCACGGCCGTCTGGCAGTCGGTAATATTGGCCGCGTCCACGGATTCTCCCAGCAGGCGGGTCTGCCGAATAATCATTTCAGCGGACGCGTGCTTCGGCGGGCCAATCTCGGCAGTTACCGCGAGCCGGCCGCTTTTGAGAACCTGCTTTAGTTTGCTTCTTCCGTATTCGATCCGTTCCTCACTTCCTCAATGACCATTTTGCGCGGCCCGCCGTCCCGGGACCTGGACCAGTCTTTCGGCGGCACGATTTCTTTGAGCGTGTCCAGGCGCCCGAGAATTTTCAACCGGTCGTGGATTAGTTGCCAGGCGCAGTCAACATCCCTGTCGATCTCGCATTTGCCGTTCTGAGAACCGCCGCAGGGACCGTTCAGAATGCTCTTGGCACACCGGATGACCGGGCATATGCCACCGGTCAGGCTTAAGACGCAGTCGCCGCACAAGCCGCAATACTCTTCCCAGACACCGTGCTTTTTGGCACCGCCGGCAAACCTGGTATTCATGGCGGGAACCACATATTTGTCTTTATAGCGCCCGGCCAGGTATTGGGGACCGATCCCGCAGGCCAGCGATATTATCGCGTCCACATCCCTGACCACACTGTCCAGGGCGTTGATATATTCCGGCTCGCACTGGCGGGTGACCACGCAAACGACAGTTTCCAGGGGTCTGCCTTCCAGGCGGCGCTTAATCCTCAGCGCGCTCGCCAGAATTCCTGTTTCCTTCTCTCCCCCGGTCAGACAAACAGTGACACATCCGCCACAGCCAACGAGCAATACCTTATTACAGTTTTCAATGTAACCAGCTATCTCGGCAATCGGTTTTTGTTCAGCTATAATCATATTGTTTTCCGGTTTATTCCTTACCGTATTCCTGACATAACATTGTTCCCGACCCAATACCCTAGTCAAGTGAACAACTAACAACATCATGTTCAGGTAGCGACACTTTGTTCCTAGTATAGTATTGGAAGAAAGCAATGTCAATTCTTAAACTGAAAGCGGTAAAAAGTGCCGCCGTTACCGGTGCGGGTCATACAATACGACGTTTAGAACATCGTAAAAGACCGATGACAGAGGGCGCTCCGGCCGACACCTTCTAAAATAATCAAAAACGGTATATTTACGACTTTTTCTGCACATAATAGAATTACTCCTCTTTGGTCAAGCTTTGGTGAGTTCTATCTCTCCCCGTCCAGCATATAGCTGGACATTTTTTTGCTCTTGACGCTCAGCGTTAGTTTGATTATAATAATTATCATGCATAACCGGGATGTAGCGCAGTTTGGCTAGCGCGCTTGCCTTGGGAGCAAGAGGCCGGGGGTTCAAATCCCTCCATCCCGACCAGAGCAGAAGTCAGAGGACAGAAATCAGATGCCGCTCCATTGAACTATCCGACGTCCGACGACCGACAGCTGTTTTGGAGGGGTTCCCGAGTGGCTAAAGGGAGCAGACTGTAAATCTGCCGTCGACGACTTCGCTGGTTCGAATCCAGCCCCCTCCACCAAAAACAAAAAAATTAACATGGGCCATTAGCTCAATTGGTAGAGCAGGCGACTCTTAATCGTCAGGTTCCGGGTTCGAGTCCCTGATGGCCCACCAAAAAGACAAGGAAAAGCTATTTTCCTTGTCTTTTTGGTGACTTGGAAAACACTTTGTCACGCAGATTAACATTCGCATTTTTCTTCTTTCCTGGTTTAATAATGCATTACTTAATCAACATCTTTGGTAGCATATGGATCAGAACAATCATAATATACCTTGTATGCCATTGCCCCAAAAATGGTATCTCAATTAATACACTTTTGTCTGCCAACCCTCAAATAAAGGATTCAAATATGATTTTCCCCGGTCAAATAATCAATATCCCCGGAAAGATAAGTCAGGGTCGGGGGAGTCTGACAGTTTCGGCAGCGATAAGCCTGCAAATGCTATGGAAGAATTGAGAAACATTTACACACAAAAACACCCCAATATAAATATTCGCTAACGAATTTGGCGCTTCAGGTACCCTGGCACAAAGAATTGAAGAAGGTGAGCCGGTGGATATCTTTATTTCCGCGAGCGAATCTCATATGGATGAACTCCCTGCAATAAAGTAATGTTATTAAATTACGGATCCAACTCAACTTGCTGGCCATATATTAATATATTATAATTAGTGAGAATTTAGCAGGAACCACTCCGGAGGTGTCTTGTGCACGGTAAAACAGCAAATCTAGAGAAAGAAGCCGTTCATATCATCGCCAAATCCTTACAGTTATACTTTGGCAAAATGCGCTGCCAAGAAGGCTATTGTCAATTGCATGCCAGCCATGTGCATTGGAGAGAGCTTGCCCTTTCGTCCCTGGGTTGCTTTTTAAGTATGGGTTTCATTACATTGATCAGCACTCATCATGGAGTGCCGTTAATGATTCCGTCTTTCGGGGCTTCAGTGATCCTGCTGAATACGGCTTGTCATGTATCCATGGCACAACCGCGCAACGTTGTTGGCGGGCATGTGATATCCGCGTTGTCCGGTGTTTCTGTATATCAGTTATTAAACAACGACTGGTGGGCAATCACCCTGGCAGTGGTTTTGGCCATGGCCTTAATGACCCTGACCGGCACACTTCACCCGCCCGGCGGCGCGACGGCCTTCGTCGCGGTTTACAGCGGCCAAAATTTCAGTTTTATCTTGGCGCCTGTCTTTATCGGATCGAGCATACTTATTTTAATTGCTTTATTGATTAATAACATATCATCGACAAGAAAATATCCTCAATATTGGCTTTAAAATCGTAAACCCATCTCATCAAGATAATATTTATCACTTATAAATTAACCCCCGAACATGGACAGACATTTTTGTCTGCCCGTGTCCGGGGGTTAATATTATTGCAGGGTAAATGTCCAGCAATTATTGGATCACGCCAATCGCTCTCCAATAAGGCAATGATACTGATATGGCCACGATAACCAACACAGCGTAGATTAATCCGAATAAGGTAATATGATGCGGAGCCCACCCCCTGTTCCCGGTCATGCCTTCAGCCATTAAAATCCACGGCTGTTGGTAATCAAGATAAAACAGATGCCGGCGCATAACACAAAACATATTGCCGCCCGCATAGGTTCTATCAGTTAAAATGTTCAATAAACACACAGCGTATAATTAATGGACAGACACCTGACTTGGCAATGGGCGAAGAAATTAATACCCTAAAATAAAAAAGCACTCCTCTTTCTCTGATTATTTAATCCAAGAAAATCAGGAGTGCTTTCCTAGTCTGGCGCCAGACCCCAATATCCAATACCCATGCTCGGATAACTTATACTGTCTGCGCCGAAATGAATCTTGCTGAAGAATTTAATCCATAGAGTACCCAAACCAAGGGCCAAAGGGTCTCCCCCCGAATTCAATCATAGCCTTGTCAGGACTTTCGGTCATTGTCTGCATGTTTGATTTGGCACCCACCTGTTTGATGATTATCCCACCGCCGCGATGGTACCCAATACGGCAACCAGGGTTTTAACCAGAGTCGTGATCTGGTTTGTCATCGCTTTTGGCTTGGGTACTCTTTGGATTAAAAATGATTCTTTATATCTATATAAGACATCCATCATTAAAGTTATGCAATATTCATGCCATATACCAGTGTAGAATATTGGACAAAAAGATCCCGTACCAAACATCAAAGCGGTACGGGATTGCTTTTTGAATTCAACTACAATATTTTATTAATTAAAACTAAATTTATATCTAGCTTTTTTCTTTTTCTTATTTGGCTATTGTAGTTCCCTGACTGACCGATACCGGCTCTTTGCGCACCAGCGGCCATTTATCAAAGAAAGTGTTGAAGAAGAGCAATGTCATTAACATGGCGAACTGGCCGGCTATCATACCCATGGTCGGATAGTTCAAACCTAAGAAAGTACTGTTGGCGCCAAAAGGAATCTTGGCCAAGAATTTAATCCAAAGAGTACCCAAACCAAAACCGAGGACAAGCCAGATCACGACTCTGGCTAAAACCCTAGCTGCCGTATTGGGTACCATCGCGGCGGTGGGATAATCATCAAACAGGTGGTGCCAAGCCAACATGCAGACGACGACCGAAAGACCTATTGAAGCGACAATCGCATCCGGGGGGAGCGCCGGGTCAATCGGGGCAAGAACACCTCTTAGCCCCTTCGCTAAGATTAATCCGCCCACTATAGCGATAATAAGTCCAGCGATGCCCATCCAGGGCTGCTTCTTTGCGAAAAATTTCATTGGATAACCTTCGCCACCCTCAGCCGGAACCAGGCATAAGACAATGAACCATTCGCAGAAAGCAAGCCAAGTTGTCCAGCCGCCCATAGGCCTATCTACAATTACCTCGTGTCCAAGGGACAAATTCGTCCAGAAGCTCGGCATAATCGTGGCCATCCAAACTAAAACAACCGCCAGGGTGCTGAAGAAGAACACACCCCATCCTTCGGTCGGCTGCTTGGAAGTGCCCGCGAAAGGCCATTTCTGGAATAAAGAAATGAAGGGGATCTGGGCCATGATTACCGGTAAGGCAAAGAAGTTGGCCACTTCCCAGCCTTCAAAAGCTAACTGCACTTCCTCGGCTGTCTTAGGCATAAACATCAAACCAAGGTTAAATGGTTTCCACCAAATGCCGAGAAAACCGATGATGACAAAGAACGCGATCAAGCCGACGGCCCAGGCAACCAGGGTGTACCAGATACCGGCCTGCGGCTGTTTCGTGGTGAATATGTTCTTGCCGTAGTTGCCCATCACTAGCGTCTGCCAGATCCAGGGGTTGATTACCATCCAGAAAAAGCTTCCTTCTATCATGGCTTGCAGTAACTGACCTTGCAGTTTCGGATCTGCCTCCGCCAGCCCTTGGGCGGCTAGAGAGGCGAAAATAGCTTTAAAAAACGTTGACCATATCGGCCAGAAAATACAAGATAAGACAAAACACAGAATTAGTGCCACCAGACCGGTGGACAATTGGCCTTTAAATACCCGTTTGACAACGAACTCAGACATTAACTAACCCTCCCTTTAAATTTTATTGGTTTGACAATTTCAATAATTAAGCAGATTAAAACAAGTGCCAAAAATCCTAGAGTTTAGAATATTTAAATAACTTCGCTGCTACTTGTTTTAAAACGCTATGAATCAATAATGCCAAACAGCAAAAGCATTCCCCAACTCACAGATATTACTGCAAACTCACAAACTCAAAGCGTCTTTTTCCCTAATCAACCTCAGGCCACTGTCCTCACCTCCTCAGCTAAACATAATTCAAACTTCCTGGAAAGCAATCTCGATAAAAAAATATTCCTTAAGCGTCAAACGAACAGCGGCCAAATAAATATGTGTTGGAAATCCTGGAATCATCACCACCATTGAAAATCAACGGGCAATTAACTTCCAGGGCTTCCAACCTTAAGATATCACATGCAATATTAATTTATTAACTATTGATTAAATTAATAACTATTATTTATTTGCCTTCAGCTATTTGTCTCAGCTTGTAGCGCTGGATCTTGCCGGTCGCGGTCTTCGGCAGTTCCTCAATCTGCTCAATCCACCGCGGGAACTTGTACGGAGCAATTGTTTTCTTAACAAAGAGCTTAACATCATTCATGAGCTCTTCATTCACTGTAACGCCTTCTTTGAAGACAACATACGCCTTCGGCTTGATCAGCCCGTCGTCGTCCGGCGCGCCGACGACACCGCATTCCAGCACTGCCGGGTGCAGCATCAAGGTAGCTTCCACTTCCACAGGCGAGACCCAGATGCCGCCGGCTTTGATCATGTCGTCGCCCCGGCCGGCGTAAGCGAAGTACCCTTCTTCGTCTTTGACGTACTGGTCGCCGGTATTAAACCATTGGCCCTGGAAAGTATTTTTTGTCTTCTCGTGCTTGTTCCAGTAGCACGACGCGATGCTTTCGCCTTTCATCATCAAGATGCCGGCTTCACCGGTAGGCACTTCGTTGCCGTCCGGATCCACAATCTTGGCCTCGTAGCCCGGCACCAACTTGCCGCTGCAGTCTGGCCTGGACTCGCCAATCCGGTTGCTGATATAGATGTGCAGGATTTCCGTCGAGCCGATCCCGTCCAGAATTTCAACGCCCCACATTTCTTTAAATTGCTTCCACACAGCGCCTGGCAGCGCCTCACCGGCCGATGCGCCCAGCCTGACCGAGCTCAAATCATATTTTTCCTTGGCGTCTTTTACCTGCAGCATGGCGTTGTATGATGTCGGCACTCCGAAGAAAAGGGTTGGTTTGTATTTGGTTATAACACTGTAGACGTGATCGGGCTGCGGGCGCCCCGGATCTAAAACAAGCGTGCCGCCGACGTATAATCCGAAGAACATCCCGTTGCCGAGACCGTATGCGAAAAACAATCTCGCCACGGAATAAGTGCTGTCGTTTTCATTAATCTTCAGGACACCTTTAGCATACAACTCGGCGCTGTAGGACATATCGTGCTGCAGGTGGACGGTGCCTTTCGGGAAGCCGGTAGTCCCGGAGCTGTAAAGCCAGAACGCCGCATCATCCGGTCCGGTGGGAGCGGTTTCACATTCGGTGGAGCAACCGTTGAGCAACTCGTAATAATCAAGAGTGTTATCAACCTTTTCGCCGACAACGATGATAGTTTTCAAAAACATGAGTTCATCTTTTACCTTAAGCACTCCGGGCAGCAGGTCCTTGCTGACGACAAGAGCCTTCGCCCGGCTGTCGTTCAACAGGTAACGGTAATCTTCCGGCATTAACATGGTGTTGGTCGGAATAGGTATTGCGCCGATCTTAATGGCGCCAAAAAAGGTATAAACGAATTCCGGGCAGTCAAAGGTCAGCAGCAGCACCCTGTCTTCCATCCCTAAACCCAAAGACTTCAGCGCGTTACCGAAACGGTTGACGTTGTCCAGGAGTTGCTTATAGGTGATCTTGTCGTCCTGGTGTAATATAGCGACCTTGTCACCGCGCCCTTGTTGAACGTTCCAATCGATAAAACGTTCCGCAGCATTAAACTTTTCCGGAAAACTGAGTTGAGTAGATTCCATTTTTGAGCCTCCCTTATTTTATACTAAAATTTTAATATTCAAAAAATAATATTTGTACTGTTAAGCAGCACTCTAATCTAAAAAAAAATCTCTCCACGCGTATCAAAAAAGAGCAATCCCAACTAATAATCCGGCTGAATTCCGCGGCAGTTCAAGGTGATTTATGCCTTAACTTACTGTACCAAGCTTTATTTGGAACTATTAATATAAATCTTAAGACAAAATACTAAAACAAGGAAATATTCTGTGTTTCCTCACCTCCTCTTTAGAATCAATGTACGTACAGTTTCAGCATGTTCAACTTAACTGCTGTTTATGATCCAGACCGGTAAACTAGCCAAATTCAAACTTATTAGAGCTATGTTTTTCTTAAATTCTAGTAATTTGAAAATCTTTTTAGTCCTTTTCCTACTTATAGAATATTATTCTATAGAATTGGTAATTATCCTTCCAGGCATAAGTGAAAATTTTTGAAACAAAAAAACCCGCGAAGGCACACTAATAAGCCCCTGGCGGATTTTCAGGTTTCATTTGAATATAGTGCTAAAACATACCATGAAACAATTGCCGCGGTTCTTTAGGATAGATGAAAATATTAACATTATTATCATCCTTCTTTAATTGATTAAAAGTTAATTTATTTAATAAATAATACCATTTATTTGTAACATCTACATTATAAACTATTGACTGAACATTGTCAATTATCTTTATTGTCAATTATTATAATTCTTAAGCGCAAATCATGTCGGAAGTAGTAAGAAACCCGGCCAGATGCCGGGCTTTTTATTGCTTGTAATTAATAATTGTAATTGTTATTCTTTTTTATAAACCAATCAATTAGCTGTCTGGCAATGCTGATGGAGCCCGGCAAATCCGGCAGGCGTTTCACTGAGAACCATCTTGCTTCGCTAATTTCTTCCTTATCAATAATTATTTCTCCTCCATCATATTCAGCGGTGAATCCGATCATCAGCGAGTTAGGGAACGGCCAGGGCTGGCTGCCGAAGTAGGATATATTTTTTACCTCTACGCCTACTTCTTCTTTGACCTCTCTCCTCAAACACTCCTCCAACGTTTTCCCGGGTTCGACAAATCCCGAAATTACCGTGTAAAATGGCACCTTAAAATGGTTGCTTTGGATAAGCAAAATCTGATCATCTTTTAACACCGCGACGATAACCACTGGAGAAATGCGGGGATAACTGGTAAACCCGCATTTTGGACACACCTTGGCATACTCGTTTAACCTTTCCTTAGTCCGGGTGCCGCATTGGCCGCAATATTGATGCGTGCGATCCCAGTTTATTATTTGAAACGCCCTGCCGGCCAACCAAAACAAGTCTTCCTCGATCAGCCCGTACAACCGTCTCAAACCAATAAATTTCATATTTTCCGGAACAGCCGGTTCGTTTAATACTTCCGCTGTATAGCAAGGCAAGTTACTCAACGTGCCCAAGGGAATTTTTCTTACCTGCTCCAGCTCGAACCCGGCAAGGTCATTGCTTAACGGAATAGCAGCCTTGCCGTTGTCCATCAGCGCCAACAATCTTTCCTGATAAAACACCAGCCAGTATGACCGCTCAATTGCAGTTGTTGCCGATATCATGACATTTCTTCCTTTCAGAAACCATCGCTGTGTACTACCGCGGGAACTGATTCGCCTTTGGCAGCCATCGGGCACCAAAGGGCTAAACAGCTAAAAAGGAAAAAACCTCGGTTTCCCAAGGTTTTTCCTTTTTCTGGTCGGAGCGACACGACTTGAACGTGCGGCCTCTACCACCCCAAGGTAGCGCTCTAGCCAAACTGAGCTACGCCCCGGTAAAACTACTAGTGTATGCAACAATTATTTTAACGGTTCCCCGGTTAAAAGTCAAGAAATGAACAGTTGAAACATTCTAAACACTATTTTTGCCAACTTCCTTGCGCTTAACTACTTTATTCATATAGAGTCCGGTCGCGAGCACGAAAATCAGCACAACCACAGGCAGCGCAAAATCAAAGTAAGGAATGTACCGGCCGATATTTTCATAAATAATAATATCCTTGGTAATCATCTTTCCCGCTGTCCAGGCCAGAACACCTGCCCCGATGTAGACAATACCCGGATATCGATCCAGCCATTTCAGGATAATCGTGCTGCCCCATACAATGATGGGAACACTGAAAAGCAGGCCGAAGATGACCCTTTCCAGGCTCCCCTGAGCGGCGCCGGCGATCCCCAAGACATTATCGATACCCATCACGACATCTGCCATAATGATGATTTTTATCGCGTTGAATAAACTCTTTCCGACATCGCATTCTACTGCTGCTTTTTCCTCAAACAAGAGTTTCAGGGCAATCCAGACCAGCAAAGCGCCTCCCGCGAACTGCAGAAAAGGAATTTTTAATAAATACAAGGCGATGGCGGTCAAAACCACACGCATAATGACAGCGCCGGCGGTGCCGAAAATAATTGCTTTTTTTCTTTGCTCCGCCGGCAGGGCTTTGCAAGCCATGGCGATCATTACGGCGTTATCGCCTCCCAAAACAAGATCAATGATAATGATGCTGAGTATGGAGATCACAACCTCTGATTCAACCAAATTCACTTCACTCCTTCTATGTGCTTATCTCAATATTCCCCGCCAAATACCAAATCATTAACAATGTTTTTTTGTTATATTTAAACCATAAAAAACGAGACTTTTAACATAACCATCCTCGACGGTAATGTTAAAAGTCTCGCAAGTTGGCAATTACGCCCAACGGTAAAACCAGGTAATAACCGGCTGTTGACTTTACCAGCATTTTCTTGCTTCGCTACTCCCCTTTAACACTTGAAGTATATTTTATTTACTGCTTCCTTGTCAACATCTTTCAGAGAATAAACTCCTACGATAAACTCCTACGCTTTTTTCTTTTTTAAGATAAATTCCATGCCCACATCCGGGTCCGCCCAGTAACTTGTCAAGCTGAACCCTTCCGCAATAAACTTCCTGCAGTCATTTACGGCTTCCTCAAGACTATTGAGAAACTGTTCGCCGGTTTTGTCACGCAGGTCGGGTATATTATCAATGGTTACTTTTTCTATAAAATATTCTTTCTCATTTATTAACGGCTCCATCCTGGTCTTTGGCATGAGTTACACCTTCCTTACAGAATTTTATATAAATTTATTCTTCACTCTTTATTTAAATCCTTCCCGCCGGCAAATTTTCTATACCATTTCAACACCAATCCCCGGCAGCGAGCATATACCAATTCTATAAAATTTATTGCGTCGAGCGAGGCGAAAGCATTGACCCTGTTCTTAATCGTCATGCTGATAGTTTCCATCAGCATGGACAGCTTCGGCATAGGGATTGTTTACGGTATAAGGAAAATTAAGCTCCCTTTTCTCTCAAACTTGTTCATCGCCTTTTTAACCGGGCTAAGCACACTTTTAGCCATGAAGACAGGCCTATATTTTTTTACCCTGCTGCCCCCGCGCTGGGCTGATTACACCGGCGCGGCGGCTCTAATAGCCGTCGGGGTCTGGACTATGCTGCAGTCATGGGCGAAGCCCAGCGAGAACACCAGTATGGAAATAGCTCAAAAAAATGTCGAAGATAAAGATAACCACAAGGAAGCTCCTAAAACCTTTTTTACCTTAAGGATAAAAAGCTTGGGGCTGCTCATCCAGATCCTTAAGGAACCAGCCTCCGTGGACCAGGACTACTCAGGTGTCATTGATTTAAAGGAAGCCTGCCTGCTTGGCGCCGCGCTTTCGCTAAACAACCTGGCCGGCGGCGTGGCAGGGGGCATGGCGGGCTTAAAGCCGGAACTGACCGCACTCCTGTCCGCTATGATCAGCTTCTTGTTCTTCCTGGGGGGAAACCGCCTGGGGCGCAGTCATTTATCCAGGTGGACCGGCGAGAAGGCCGCTTATATCGCCGGGTTGCTGCTGATAATTATCGGTGCGGCCGAGTTTTTTGCATAAAAAAAGGGGGCTGGCGGGAGAAGCTTCTCCACGCCCTCCCCCTGCCAGGGGCTTTTAATTGCAATTAGCGAAGCAAATTAATCAACTAGCTGGAATCAGGTAGCGGATCAGCAGGTAAACCGTGCAGATGGCGACCGACATCAACATCATCGGAAAGGCCACCTTGGTAAAATGGATAAAGGTAATTATGACTCCCCGTTTTTCCGCTAAGCTGGCCACCACCACGTTGGCGGAGGCGCCGATTAAAGTGCCGTTGCCGCCGAGGCAGGCTCCCAGAGAAAGGCACCACCAGAGCGGGTTCAGGTCGGTAATGCCGCCGATTTGGCCCATATCCCTGATCAGCGGGATCATGGTGGCCACGAACGGGATGTTGTCCACGAAGGCCGACGCTATGGCGGAAAGCCAGAGGATCAGGAGCCCGGTGGGAACCATTTCGCCGCCGGTCAAAGCCAGTGACTGCCTGGCGACGTATTCAATCACGCCGACTTCTTCCAGCGCGCCCACCACAATGAACAGGCCGACAAAGAAGAATATCGCGGTCCATTCCACGGAGGCCAGGGCAGGTTCCGGATCGTCAAGGGTGATCAGCAAAAGTAACGTGGCGCCGGCCAGCGCGATGGTCGCGCCTTCCAGGTGCAGGGCCTGGTGCGTGATAAAGCCCAAAATTGTCAGGCATATGACAAAAACACACTTCTTGAGCAGCACCAGGTCCTTGATCTCCGCCTTCTCGTCCATGCTCAAAATGTTTTGTTGTAATTCGGGAGTCGTTTTCATCTGTTTCTGGTATAAGAATTTCAGCCAGATCATATTGGCGATGTGGACCACAATAATCACCGGGGTCAGGGCTTTGACAAAGTCCATAAAACCAAGGCCGGTGGCGCTGCCGATCATGATGTTCGGCGGGTCGCCGATCAAGGTCGCCGTACCGCCGATATTGGAAGCAATTACCTCCGCGAGGAGGAATGGGATCGGATTCAGCTTCAACTTCCCGGCGATGGCGAAAGTCACCGGCACAATCAGCAAAACAGTGGTGACATTGTCCAGGAAGGCGGAAACAAAAGCCGTCACGGTAGCCAGCGAAATCATGATCCGGATCGGCTCGCCCTTGGACAATTTGGCCGATAAAATGGCCAGGTACTCGAACAATCCTGTGCGGCGGGTGATCCCAATGATCACCATCATGCCGATCAAAAGACCGAGCGTATTGAAGTCGACTGCCTCTACAGCCCGCTCCTGCTCAATCACATGAAACAGCAATATTACGGAAGCGCCCAACAGCGCCACCACCGCCCGGTGGATCTTGTCAAGAATAATTAGAAAATAGGTGCATAGAAAAACTACCACGGCAAACATAACTTGAGAATTACCTTCCATTCTTCCTAATCCTCCCAATCTCAAATCTTGTATACTGTATTCAATATAAAACTTACGTTTTTCCCTTAAACATTTAGTGATCGTAATGATATAATTTTTATAAAATGGCAGTATGGTATGGTACCCGGAGAAGCACTCCAACACATCTGTTTGTGTCAAAAGGCTCCGGGGTCAGCCACAAGAATACCTCCGTCTGGGACAAGCAGAGGGGGGTATTTACTTATTGGCATTAAAAGGGATGCGGCATCCTTCCGTACTAAATCGCACATCTGCTACTTGAATCAAGCGCCAACCCTCCTTTGCTGGATTATTTGTCTTCATTGCCGCGGATATTCCCTTCAGGTCAGCGTGACAAAACGTCCACTGCTAATACTGTGCCAAAAACCCTCCCTTCTTAACACGAAATACATAATACAAAATACACTTGGCATATATAATATGCAATAATCGTGCCAGGCTATATTTGCGCCTAAAATCAACCTGGAATGCCTCTCATAAACTTGCAGTACTGCATTATTGCGCAGATGACTGCAAAATTACAAATAATTATGCTAAAGGCCCAACCTGACCGGCAGCGCGGCGGGAGGCATAGCGGGCTTAAAGCCGGAACTGACCCACTCCTGTCCGCTATGCTCAGCTTTTTGTTCTTTCTATGGGGAAACCGCCTGGGGCAGAGTTAAGCACAAATAAGAACATAAAAGGCAGAAGGGAGAACAATCCCCCTGTCTGCCCCGGCATGCTTTAATTTTGCCGATTACTTTTGTTTCGTGAGCATATTCGTTATAGGTTTTAGAAGCAGCGCCAGAACCAGTCCCAAAACCAGGGTGACGCACATCGCGGTCATGGTATGAGCGTAGTACCAAAACAGAAGATAAGCCGTGGACACCACTATGGACATCAGCATCAGCGGGAAAGCTATTTTCATATAGCCGATGAAGCTCAAGTGCACACCTCTCTTTTCGGCCATACCGAGAACAACCACGTTGGCTGAAGCGCCGATGGCCGTCCCGTTGCCGCCCAGACAGGCGCCCAGGGATAAAGACCACCAGAGCAAGTTCAGGTCGGCAATACCGCCCAGGCGGCCCATATCCTGAATTAATGGGATCATTGTCGCCACAAAGGGGATATTATCCACAAAAGCAGAGGCAATGGCGGACAGCCACAGGATCAGCATGCCCGTAGGCACCAAATCGCCGCCGGTCACTTCCAAACCCCATCTGGCCACAGCTTCGATTACCCCTACCTCTTCCAAAGCGCCTACTATTACAAAAAGGCCGACAAAAAAGAAAATCACAGGCCACTCCACGGCCTGCAGGGCGTGTTCGGGATCATATCTGGTGACCAGGAGCAGCAAACTGGCCCCGGTCAGAGCGATGATGGAAGACTCAAGATGGATGTACTGGTGAAGCACAAAACCCAGGACGGTCAGGAAAAGCACTATCAAACATTTACGCAAAAGCGCGGCGTCCTTGATTTCATCCTGTTCATTCAACTGCATGATGTTGGCTTTCAATTCATCCCGCGCCAACAACTGCTTCCGGTAAATTATCTGGATGCAGAAAACAGTCAACACATAGACAACCACTATCACCGGTGTCAGGTTTAAAACAAAGTCCATAAAACCAAGATTATTGGCGCTGCCGATCATGATATTGGGCGGGTCGCCGATTAATGTGGCCGTACCGCCGATATTAGAGGCGATAATTTCCGGGATCAGGAACGGCAGCGGGTTGAGCTCAAGCTGCTGGGCGATGGCAAAGGTAACCGGCACGATTAGGAGCACCGTCGTCACGTTATCCAGGAAGGCTGACAAAACAGCAGTCACCAGTGACAGGGCGGCGACAATCTTGAGCGGTTCACCTTGCGAGCCCTTGGCCGCCTTAACGGCCAAGAATTCAAAAACACCGGTCTGCCTGGTAATCCCCACGATGATCATCATGCCGACCAGAAGACCGATGGTGTTAAAATCGATGGCCTCAACCGCTTTTTCCAAACTGACAATACTCAGGACCGCCACCAGGGACGCCCCGAATAAGGCCGCGATCGTCCGGTGGATCTTCTCAGAAACAATTGCCGCGTATGTAAACAAAAAAATAGCAATGGCAATAATTTCCTTATAATTCTCAGGCAATGGTTTCCCCTCCTTGCTCAAAGCTCTAGCAGATTAACTCAATTTTTGCGAATTAAAAGCCGCCATTGTGATGTGAGCGGCGATGATCAATATTGCATCAGCCGGTGACTGGGTTAACCTACTTGCCGGAGTCGCACCCGTTATGCAGTACGATCTCCGGTTACTTTTGTTTTGTGATCATATTGGCTACAGGTTTAAGAATTAAAGCCAAAACCAGCCCAATACCCAGTGTAATACACATTGCGGTCAGGGTATGGGCGTAGTACCAGAACAGAAGGTACGCCATGGAAATCACAATAGACATCAGCATCAGCGGAAAGGCTATTTTCATATAGCCGATGAAGCTGATGTGCACACCTCTTTTTTCGGCCATGCCGAGAACAACCACGTTGGCTGAAGCGCCGATGGCCGTCCCGTTGCCGCCCAGACAAGCGCCCAGGGACAGCGACCACCAGAGCAAATTCAGGTCGGCAATACCGCCCAGGCGGCCCATATCCTGAATCAGAGGGATCATAGTCGCGACAAACGGGATATTATCCACAAAAGCAGAAGCAATGGCGGATAGCCATAAAATCAACATGCCCGTAGGCACCAAATTGCCGCCGGTCACTTCCAAGCCCCATCTGGCCACAGCTTCGATTACCCCTACCTCTTCCAAAGCGCCTACGATTACAAAAAGGCCGACAAAGAAGAAAATCACAGGCCACTCCACGGCTTGCAGGGCGTGTTCGGGATCATACCTGGTGACTAGGAGCAGCAAACTGGCCCCGGTCAGGGCGATGATGGAAGACTCAAGATGGACGTATTGGTGAAGCACAAAACCCAGGACGGTCAGGAAAAGCACTATCAAACATTTGCGCAAAAGCGCGGCGTCTTTAATTTCATCCTGTTCATTCAACTGCATGATGTTGGCTTTCAATTCATCCCGCGCCACCAACTGCTTCCGGTAAATTATCTGGATAATGAAAATAGTCAATACATAGACAACCACTACCACCGGCGTCAGATTAAAAAGAAAGTCCATAAAACCGAGCCCGGTGGCGCTGCCGATCATGATATTGGGCGGGTCGCCGATTAATGTGGCCGTGCCGCCGATATTGGAAGCGATAATTTCGGGGATCAGGAACGGCAGCGGGCTGAGTTCAAGCTGCTGAGCAATGGCAAAAGTAACCGGCACGATTAAGAGCACAGTAGTCACGTTGTCCAGGAAGGCGGACAAAACAGCGGTTACCAGGCACAGGGCGGCGACAATCTTGAGCGGTTCTCCCCTCGAATTCTTGGCCGCCTTGACGGCAAGGAATTCAAAAACGCCGGTCTGCCTGGTAATGCCGACAATAACCATCATGCCGACCAGAAGACCGATGGTGTTAAAATCAATGGCCTCAACCGCTTTTTCCAAACTGACAATACTCAGCACCGCCACCAGGGACGCCCCGAATAAGGCCGCGATCGTCCGGTGGATCTTTTCAGAAACAATTGCCGCGTATGTAAACAAAAATATGGCAATGGCAATAATTTCTTTATATTGCTCAGGCAATAGTTTCCCCCCCTTATCTGAATAATATCTTGTATACTGTCTTCAAAACAAAATTAACTTTTTCCTTTTAGTATTTAAATGGAGTAGTGATATAATTACATTTCGATAAGCCAATACTCTCAATTTTAACCATAAATATATGGCCCCGCCGCCAAGGGCGGGACCGTAATAGCAAGTGCAGCATTATCCTGATATTTTCTAATTGCTTTCTTTTTTACCCGCCTCCAGTTCATCTCCTACATTCCGGTAGACTTTAGTCATCCCGAAAGTGAGTAAGACTAACCCGGCGAGGCCCAGGGTTATTCCCAAAAGGTAGATCGACACTAATAACGTTGAGTTTCCGTTAAAAATCGGTGCTACAATTCTTGCCAGCACTACCCCAGTTAGCGAAACCAGAGTGCCTGACACCCAGAATTTTACGCTCCGCCCGCTCATTGCACCAACGGAACCAGCGTAATGTAAACACCGGTCAGGATAGCCGAGGTGATTACACCGCTGACACTACACCCGATTGCAAATGGTAAAACAATGGCATAAGGATTAGCTGCCGTAACCTCTCTTTGGGCAACTTTGCTTGTCGTGGGTATACAAGAAACGCCGGCGATACCGACTACTGGGTTAAACTTTTTCCCGCTGATAAAGTACATGAGCAGGCCGCCGATAACGCCTCCAACGCCGGAGAAAAAGAGAGCGAACACACCGAGAAAGAGCAGGATGAGCACTTTCGGATCCAAAATCGTGCTTGCTTCACACAGCACTCCTAAAAGCAACCCCAGGAAAAAAGTAGACCCATAGAGGACGGGTCCTTCCAAAAGTTCCGCAAAGTGCTTCAGCCCGGATTCCCGTACCGCTACACCCACGAAAAAGGACATGAACAAAGGAGCGGCCACGGGGAAAAGAAGGCACAAAACCGTACAGGCAATAATGGCAAACGCAAATTTTTGACCGGAGCTGACAGTGGGCAGCGAACTCAAATCCATTTGTATTCCACGAAGTTTCTTCGGAATCAAAAATCTGATTAAATAGGGATAACCGCCGTAGCACAAGCTTAAGTAAAGATAGGCCACAATGGTTATCGGAACAAACAGGTGTTTTGCCAGCATCAGTGAAGTAAACAGCACCATCGGGCCGTCCGCCCCGCCAACAACAGAAATGGCGGCTGCTTCACTAAAGGTGAGCCCGCAGGCCACAGCCACCGGAAACGTGAGGACAGAACCTAATTCGGCGAAGAGAGCGATAAACATACTGGCAAAAGGCCTTGCCAGCAGGTACCCGACATCTGTGATAACCCCGATGCCCATAAAGACTAGGCAGGCAATTAAACCGTTGCTGAAAGTATAAGTATAAATTGGCTGCAAAAAGTCGATTTGCAAGATATTTATCAGACTCGCCGGGTCCGACACCATCGGGGCCACAAAAATTGTACCCATGTTGCCGGAACCTTCCGGCATCATAGCCACCATCTCAGGTGCGATAAAGAGCACCGCGGCGTTTACAGAAGCCATGCCCAAACCCATAGGCAACATGATCAGCGGATCGAGAATTTTTTTGTAGCCCAAGTATACTAATAAAAAACCAAGAACTATCAGCACCAATCTAGCTATGGCAATTTTGGGCTCGCTAGCGAAAAGCGTCGCGACTCCCTGGAATAAATTTAATACATTAATTTCACCCATATATACCAACCTGCTTTCAAGCGGCCTTCATACTCCTAGAGAATATAGCCAAAGGCCGATCACCACCAACATAGTGATGCAACATGCCAATCCCGCAATACACTACCCTGAAGCAGGCCACACCCCTCCTCTATTTGATTATTTTGCTTTCAAAAATATAGACATTCCCTTGATCAGAAAAGCTACTACAAAACCGATTACGGCCAACATACCGTAAGACATCAGGGCAATTTGAATAGATGTTTCCAACACTTTTACTTGCCCCCTTTCATATTTTTGTAAACTATCATGCAAATATAACCAACAAGAAATTCTGCATTTATACAGTATACAATTAACGAATAAAAATAATAATGTTGACGGCCGCCTTCAAGGGTTTGCCTGAAATAAAGCAACTCCAGTGACGACCGGCACCATTTCCCTTTGTCCAAACAAAATCGAATAAAAATTATCCCAGCGTAATAATCGCTTTGGCCGGATCAACGTTTGTATTGGGTTCAGCGTCAATCGAAGCGACAGTTCCGTCGGACGGGGCAAATACTTTAATAAGCATTTTCATGGCTTCAACAGTAGCAACGGGATCGCCTTTTTTAACCGCGTCGCCTACCTTCACATCGACAGAAATCAGTTTACCAGCCATCGGGGCGTTAACAGCTACACTCATGATAAAGAACTCCTTTCAGTTTGTTTTTAATAAATTCTTTCAATCTTTACCCTCAATAAACCCTTCATCTCTAAAACAACTACTTCAGCGGAAATAAACCGCCCACTGCTAATATTGTTCCAGAAAACCCCCTTCCTTATCACAAAATACAAAATACACCTGGCATATTTAAATATGCAATAACCATGCCAGGCGATTTGTGCCTGTAAATTAACCCGGAGCCGTTCCTTACCGTCACCAGATAATGCATCATTGCATACATAACTGCAAAATTACATTCATTAGATCTGCCTACTAGAATTCGTCTCCTCAAGCTTGTCCTTAATCTTCAGACAAAGATGCCCTATTACCCGATATTCTACAAAAACCCCATCAAATTATCACTGCCAAAATTAAGCATATTGCATCACTGGGATTGCCGGGTCAAGCATTGATATTATACCACGTGGACAGTGGATTGAATAGCTTTTGTTGCGATAGTTATCGTAGGAAGAACCGGTATGTTTTAGATGTATATAATAAGGAATGCCTCAATATTGCAAAACATTGCAAAACCTGAAAAAAATTAGCGGGACCTGCCTGCTTTCGCGGTTATCCATATAGCGAGAACAGTTAATAAGATAAGCCCGCCGACATAGGGCGCGGTAATAAATTCGCGCGGCACGGATGTATACAAACCGATATAGCCGAAAGCGATAAATATCAATGCCGAAATCCATTTTATGAACTTCTCCGGGATTCTTTTACCCGCCAGAACCCCAATATAAATCCCGATGGCGTCCGCGATCAGCATGCCGGTCGTCGTGCCTATGAGAGTCGCCACCGGGGCGTTGTATTTTGCCGCCAGCGCGACGGTAGCCAACTGGGTCTTATCACCCATTTCCGCGAAAAAGAAGCCGACCCCCACCGTTGCCACCGGTCCCCATGAAGTTGTTCTTTTCTCCTCGCCGCTTAAATGATCCCCGTTAATCGTCCATAAGCCGAATAATATAAATGAAGCAGAGGCAATTACCTGGATGGCTTTCATATTGAACGACGCTCCCAGGTAAGTCCCCAGAGCGACTGCCAAAGCGTGGTTGAGCAGCGTGGCGACAAGCACCCCCCAGAGGACGGCCCTGGCCGGAAACCGGGTGGCAAAGGCCATCGCCAGCAATTGTGTTTTATCGCCCATTTCCGCTAATACCACCATTAATACCGCGCCCAGAAAAACCAGCAACTGAATCCTCTCCCTGCCCGGCGATAATCGAAACAAAAGACCTCTATAATAACCCGCCTATAGTTAGGACAGTTATGCTAAAGGTCTAGTTTACTTGTTTATTCTAATCTTGTCAAATATAACTGGCCGGCTGGCGCGTGACTTATTTCAAGGATTTTTGCACCTGCTGCAGAACATCGCCCACTTGATCGTTAAGCTGCAAAAGCCGGGCGCATTGTTGAGAAATATCGGGATGACCGGCAGAAGCTATCTGTTGAAGCAGTTTGCCCATTTCCACAGTGCCGTTCTGGGCGTCCCGGATAAAAAAAGAAGCCTGCTCGCGTGACAGCAACGCGCTTCCCCTATGCTCGAAAAGACCGGAAATCAAAATCTCCAACCCCCCATTCATCAGTAGTCAGTAGTCAGGAGTCGGAATAAAAGAATCTTCTTTAATTTTATCCTGAATTCTGGCTTCTGACTCCCGAGTACCTGTTATTTATTATTCTCCTCCTGCCGGATATTATGTTTTTCTTGTTTTTTTCTCACATATAATCCGATTGCCGCGGCAATTAAGATTAAACTGACCACTTGGGCCGCCCGGAACGGTCCCAGCATCAGGCTGTCGGTACGCATCCCTTCGATAAAAAAGCGGCCGGCGGAATACAAGGCGATGTAGGCCAGCAGGATTTGACCAGGCAATTCTGCCCGCCTGCGGTAAATCATTAAAAAAATAAAAACTAGCAGGTTCCATAATGATTCGTATAAAAAAGCCGGATGGTAGTATTGACCGTCGATAAACATCTGCCTTTGAATAAAACCGGGAAACCGGCTGATAAACTCCCTGGCAACCGGACCGCCGAAAGCCTCCTGGTTGATGAAATTGCCCCAGCGGCCAATCGCCTGTCCGAGAATAACGGGCGGCGCCAAAATATCTCCCCATCGCCAAAAATTCAGGTTATGTTTTCTCACATAAAGGAAACCTGCCAGGACTCCTCCCAACAGGCCGCCGTGAATGGCCAGACCGCCGTGCCGGACGGCGAATATTTCAAGCAGATTGTAGCTGTAATCCTCCCAGCGAAAAAGAACGTAATACAATCTCGCGCCAATTATCGCGGCCGGTATGATATAAATCAACAGATTAAGCACATGGTCGGAATCAAGCCGGCTCTCCGCAGCCAGGCGATAAGCCAGCGCCGCGCCGATGATGAAGGCGGTGGTCATAATAACGCCATACCAGTAAATAGGCAAAGGCCCGATATAAAAGGCAACCGGATTAATCATTTTTACCTCCGTAGGGCATAATAATCTGACGGTATTCAGGAGTCAGAATTCAGAATAATTCAAGACAGTTACTATTTTAGCATAATTTTTATACAACTCAAAGAAACAGGCTGGTTTGTACCAGCCTGTTTCTTTGACTAACCTAATCTCAAATGTCCTCGCTTTCTCTTATTCTGACTCCTGACTCCTTTTCTATAAACACCCCATAAGGCTTGCCGAAAATTTTATTGACAAAGTCAGAGCGTGCTTTTCCTGCGAATCATTTCTTCAAATCGATCGGGTGGAACAGGCTTTCCGAAAAGATAACCCTGCATTTCATCACATTGATGCTGTCTCAAAAAGTCGTACTGCGCTTTGGTCTCCACGCCTTCCGCCACCACTCCGAGCTTGAGGCTTTGTCCGAGCACGATCACTGTTGAAGCAATCGCCTCATTATCCTGTTCGGTACCTATTTCACTGACAAAAGACTTGTCGATTTTTAATTTGCTGATAGGGAAACGTTTTAAATAATTAAGCGAGGAATAACCCGTGCCGAAGTCGTCTATGGCCAATTGAATACCCATATCCTTTAATTCGTGAAGCATTTTTACGGTATATTCGGCGTTTTGCATGGCCACACTTTCAGTTATTTCCAATTCCAGCCAGCGTGGTTCCAGGCCGGTTTCCCGCAATATCCGTGACACTACTTCAACTAAATTTTGCAATTGAAACTGGCGCGCCGAAAGGTTTACCGCCACGCGCAAAGGGGGCAGGCCCGCGTCCTGCCAGGTCTTGTTTTGAGCGCAAGCGGTGCGCAATACCCATTCGCCTATCGGTACAATCAACCCGGTATCTTCCGCCAGGGGGATAAAATCCCCCGGCAGGATCAGTCCCCGCCCGGGAATCTGCCAGCGTACCAAAGCTTCCATACCGATTATCTTTCCCGTATTCATGTTTACCTTGGGCTGGTAATAAACCACAAACTCATTGCGATCCAGCGCGCGGCGCAAGCCGTTTTCCATAGCCAGCCGTTCAAAGGCTTTGGCGTTCATGGCCGCAGTATAAAGCTGGTAGTTATTCTTGCCGTTTTCTTTGGCCCTGTACATCGCGGTGTCGGCATTTTTCAGCAAGCTCTCGGCATCTTCACCGTCGTTTGGATAGAGGGCTATACCAATACTCGTGGAGATATAAAGCTCGTGAACGCCGATATGCACCGGTTCTCTGATGGCCCGGAGAATTTTCCGGGCGACCTTAACCGCGTTTTCCGCCTGAAGTATTTCCGGCAACAGCACGGTAAACTCGTCGCCTCCCAATCTTGCCACAGTATCGTCTTCACGCACATATCCGACCAGCCGCCTGGCGATAATTTTCAGCATCTGGTCCCCCATATCGTGCCCCAGCGTATCGTTTACCAGTTTAAACCGGTCCAGGTCGAGAAACAGCACCGCCAGCATTTGCTTATTGCGCTTTGCGCGGGCTATTTCCAAAGCAAGACGGTCCTTGAAAAGCATCCGGTTGGGCAGACCGGTTAAAGCGTCGTGAAAAGCCTGGTGCCGGATCGTTTCCTCATAACGCTGTCTTTCCGTGATGTCTCTTGAAACAAATACCACCCTGCTCTCGCCGGTGGCGGTCCGGTATGTTTTTCCCGTGCTCTCAAACCAGCGCAGCTCCCCGCTCTTATGAATAAATCTAAAGATAACCTGTTCTATGGTCCTATGCTCAAAAACTCTCCTGAATGACGCTTTGACAGCGGGACAATCCTCATGATAAACCTGATCGGCAACTTTTCTGCCGATCAGTTCACCGGGTGCAAAGCCCAAGACATCCCGGTAGTTCGGACTCAGGTACAAATAACGTTCATCACAGTCTATCTCACTGATTAGATCATAAGTGTTTTCGGCAAGTGTGCGGTGGCGCTCCTCACTCTCACGCAAGGCCTCTTCCGACCGCTTCCGCTTGGTGATATCGCGCAGGATAACGGTAAACAACCGCTGCTCGTCAAAATAAAATTCACTTATTGTTAATTCTATGGTTCGCGCGGAGCCGTCTTTTCTACGTCCGGAAATTTCCCTGATCGCGCCGGCGCGCTGGTATCTCCCGGTGAGTTGGCCGCCGGAGAAGCAGGCGTCGAATTCTTTACTGAATTCCGGCATGAGCAGGTTAATGTCCCGTCCGAGGACATCCCTGCACCCGTAGCCGAAGATACGTTCCGAGGCAGGATTAAAAGACTGAACGACACCGCCCGCGTCGATGGTAATGATACCGTCAAGCGCATGGTCCACCAGCGTCCGGTTGAACGCCTCGCTCTGCTCAAGCGAAGCCTCGGCGTGCCTGGTATACATCATCCGCCGCACGCGATGACGCAGAACCGCCCATTGAATAGGTTTCGTTATATAGTCGGTAGCCCCCGCTTTGAAAGCCATGTCAACGTCTTTATCATCATCCAGCTTGGTAATCATGATTACCGGTACGCGATCTCCGCCGGGGAGCTCCTGCAGCCGGGTGCAGGCGGTAAAACCATCCATTACCGGCATCATGCAGTCCATCAAAACAATCTGCGGCCGGTAATGTCTAAAGGCGGACAGCGCCTGCACCCCGTTCTCCGCGTCAATAACATTATAGCCATCGTTTTCCAGAATCTGACGCAGTTTAAACCGCATATATTTAGAGTCGTCCACCACGAGAATCAAGGAATTCTTTACTGCTGCTTTATCGTCCATTTTTACCTCTTTGGCGATACTATATTACCCATGTCATCCACCGTACGTTTGAGAGTAGTAACGATGACATTATAAAAGTGTCACGGGGTACTAATAATGGATCATTATTCTACATAATAACCCATAATTCCTTCCGCTTAAAAATTCAGATTGTTATAAATTTTATGAATAATATGACTGTATTAAGCTTGCAAACCGATTTGACATTAATATACGGTAATAAAAAGCTTGTTAAAAGGCAAGATAAATAATAGTTTCACTAAATATATACATGGGGGGACTTAAATGATGGCAAAAGGTTGGAACGACTTTCAAAAAGGCGTGGAAGTAAAAGCCAGTGATTATAGCAATGATATTACCATCTGCTATAACGGCCTTCTGGCGAAATCAGGTGCCGACCAGGTATTTTTGCATTACGGTTTCGGCGACCACTGGATGGATTCAAGCACTGACAAAATGAATAGAACTTACCGGGGATGGGAAAAGAACATCAGAATGAAAAGCGACAAGGTGAATTTTTGCTTCAAGGACTCCGCCGACCACTGGGACAACAACAGCGGCAGCAACTGGATAGTTCGTTAGCGGCAAGGGGCAGTTGAACTGCCCCTGTTTAATCAAATCACGGTGCTTGATTCAGGTGCTTCTCAATCACCTCAGCGCTTAAATCCTTATTTACCGACACTTTGCCGATACTCAAGGGAAGAACAAACGCCAGACGCCCGCCGGCAGCTTTTTTATCGTGATGAAAACTATCGACAAGGTCTTTTGGCGTAAGGTTCCTGGGCATTTCCAGCGCCAGACCCGCGCGGCGGATTAGCGCTTCGATCCGGCCGAGAGCGGAAACGCTTAATAGCCCGAGCGCCGCAGCCAGCCGGGCGGCGGCCACCATGCCTATGCCCACCGCTTCACCGTGCGTGTACCTGCCGTAGCCGGTCAGAGTCTCGACGGCGTGGCCGAAAGTGTGCCCGTAATTCAGGATAGCCCTAAGGCCACCCTCGGTTTCATCTTGCTCCACCACTGCCGCCTTAATCCGGCAGGACTCCCGGACCACATGAATAAGCGCCTCGGTGTCACCTGCCAGCAGCGCCTCGATGTTTTCTTCCAGCCAGGCAAAAAAATCTTCGCTCCAAATAACACCGTACTTGACCACTTCGGCCAGTCCCGACCGCAATTCACGTGGAGGCAGGGTCTTTAACAAGGCTACATCGGCTAATACGAAACCGGGCTGATAAAAAGCCCCGATCATATTTTTACCCCTGGGGTGGTTTACCGCCACTTTGCCGCCGACACTGCTGTCCACCTGGGCCAGCAGCGTAGTCGGCACCTGGATAAAAGGCACTCCGCGCAGGTAAGTGGCCGCGACAAAACCCGCCACGTCTCCGGTCACCCCGCCGCCCAGAACAACCACCGGGCTTTTTCGGTCAAGCCCTATGTCAAAAGCCAAATCGTAAAGGTGCCCGGCCGTGGCCAATGTTTTATTCTGCTCCCCATCGCCAATCACTCCAAAAGCCACGTGAAAACCGGCTTCCTTGAGGCTTTTCTCAGCATGCGTTCCGTATAGGCTTCTGACGGTGCAATTGGTGATCAACAGCGCTTTTTCCCCCACAGGCAGGGCTTTCAAGCAATTCCCCAGCTCTTTTATTATGCCGGCGCCGATATAGATCGGGTAACTCCTGGCGCCCAGATCAACTTTAATAATTTCCATGCTTCACAGCTCCTGCTTTTCCTTGAGATACGCAACAATCATTTCCACAACTTTCTCCTGGGGAAACTCGCCGGTGTCCACCGTATAGTCAGCCACATCGTAAACGTTCCGGCGCTCCATTAACATATTCTCAATCTGTTCTTTCAAGTCGCCTTTAGCAAGCAGGGGGCGGTTCTTCTTTTTTTTTAATCTGTTGAAAATAACTTCCGGCATGGCCTTAAGACCGATCAAAACGCCGTTGCTTTTCAGAAGGCGGACGTTTTCCGGGTCCAATACCATTCCCCCGCCGGTTGATATGACCAGTCCTTCTTGCAGAGCAAGTTTTTTTACCAGAAGCGCTTCCTCAGAACGAAAACGAACCACACCGTGCCGGGCAAAAATCTGTGTCACAGTTTTACCGGTAATACTCTCAATTTCCGTATCGGTATCAATAAACTTTCGATTGAGCCGGTGCGCCAAGCGGCGGCCCACCGTCGACTTGCCTGTTCCCATGAACCCGATTAAAACAATATTTTTCAATAAACACTACACCTGCCTTTGATACAACAGGTAGTTATGCCAATTGTCCTTTAATTCCGCCAGGCTGTCGCCTCCGCACTTTTCCACACATGCCGCGGCGATTTCCCAGGCCACCACCGCCTCGCCAATCACGCAGGCGGCGGGAACGGCGCAGATGTCGGAACGCTCCACTGACGCTTCCACAGGCTCCTTGGTGATTAGGTCAACACTGCGCAAAGGCCGGTATAGTGTCGGTATCGGTTTCATCGCTGCACGCAGCACCACAACCTCCCCATTTGTCACACCGCCCTCAATACCCCCGGCGCGGTTGGTCATGCGGTAGAATCCCCTGTCTTGCCCGTAAAAAATTTCGTCTTGCACCAACGAACCCGCCTGCCCCGCCGCCGCAAACCCCAGCCCAATCTCCACGCCTTTCACGGCCTGAATACTCATGACGGCGGCAGCCAGGCGGCCGTCCAGTTTCCGGTCCCATTGCGCGTAACTGCCCAAACCGGCCGGAACACCGTAAGCATTAATTTCAAAGATGCCGCCGAGCGTGTCGCCTGCCTTGCGGGCCTGATCGATTTCAGCGATCATTCGCTGCTCCGCGTCAGGGTCCGCGCACTGGAGCTGCGAACCGGCCATTTCAGCTGCCAGCTCCTCCATGTCGAAGCTTCCCGCCACAGCCTCCGTACTGCCAATCCTCACTACCCGTCCGACAATTTTGATCCCCAACTCTTCCAGGAGCCGCCGGGCCACACTGCCCACCGCCACCCTGGCGGCAGTTTCCCTGGCGCTGGAGCGCTCCAGCACATTGCGGATATCTCCATGCCGGTATTTCATAGCTCCCGCGAGGTCGGCGTGGCCCGGCCGCGGCCGTGTGACCACCCGTTCTCCCACACGCCCGTCCGGTTCCGGCGACATCACCCCGGACCAGTTGTCCCAATCTCTGTTCTCCACCTGAAGAGTGATCGGGCTGCCAAGAGTCAGACCGCCGCGCACCCCTGACAGGAAACGCACTGTGTCGCTCTCAATTTTCATCCTGGCACCGCGGCCGTACCCTCCCTGGCGGCGGGCCAGCTGTCTGTTGATGTAATCACCGGCCAAGGACAGACCGGCCGGCATGCCCTCAATAATCGCGGTGAGAACCGCGCCGTGCGATTCTCCCGCGGTAAGATACCTCAACAATTCAAATCCTCCATTGCAAGCATTTTAGCAAGCTTTCCCTCATTACCTCAACCGGAGCCGCTTTACCGGTCCACATTTCAAAAGACAGGACACCTTGGTATAAGAGCATGCCCAGACCGTTCAAAGCAACCGCGCCGGCTTGCACGGCGCGTTTCATGAAAAGGGTTTCCGCGGGATTGTATACCAGATCGCAGACTACCTGCCCCGGACTAAACGAGGAAAAGGGCAGCGAAATAGACGAGCCTTCATCCGGATACATCCCCACCGGCGTGGTCTGCACCACCAGATCGGCCGGCGGCGTTTCAGGCGGATCTGGTTTTTTTCCGCTCCCGGGCCATGCGACCACTTCGGCGGCCGCCGGCCCCGCGTTTTCCACCAGCAGCCCGGCCAGCGCTTCCGCCCGCTCTCTTGAGCGATTGGCCAAAAACACCTTCCTCGCTCCGGCCAGGACCAACTGGACCGCCACGGCCCGCGCCGCGCCGCCCGCACCCAGGATCAGCGCCGTCTTACCGGCGGGGTTGAATCCGGCCTGTTCCAGCAAAGCCCGCAAAAACCCTCTCCCGTCAGTATTATCACCGAGCAGGCGCCCCGCCTTGTTGACAATCGTATTGACCGCGCCGATCAAGCGGGCTTCTTCGGTAACTTCATCTAACAGGGGCAGCACGGCTTGTTTATGTGGAATAGTTACGTTTACTCCCGCCAGCCCCAAGGCTCTAACCGCTGCCACCGCTGCCGGAAGACAGGCGGGTTCAACCAGAAAAGGCACGTATACAAAATCAAGCTCAAGCGCGTTAAAAGCAGCGTTATGCATCACCGGGGAAAAAGAATGTTCCACGGGACAGCCGTAAATACCGCATACTTTTGTCCGGCCGCTAATCCCGGTCAACATAGACAACCTCTTTGTACTTGCTCAGCCTGGCCAGCACAAGCTTTTCCAAAGGGCGGCAAATCAGCCTCGAACCCCAGAAATCCTTGCCTTCCATTGGAACAACCAATATAGTGTGCAAACCTGCCAGATTCCCGCCTAAAATATCGGTAAATATCTGGTCGCCAACCAGCGCGGTTTCTTCAGGAGAGGTTCCCAACATTCTCATAGCCCGCCGGAACGGTTTAACCCACGGCTTAACCGCGCGGTGAACCGAAGGAACCTCCAGCAACCCGGCGATGGCCACCACGCGTTTACGCCTGTTGTTGGAAATAATGCCCACTTTGAAACCATGCCGGCGCAGCTCGCAAATATACCCGGAAACCTCCGGGGGAAACTGATACGAATCCCTCCGGATAATAGTATTGTCCAAATCGAAAAGGACTCCCTTTATCCCCAGCTCTTTCAGCCATTCAATTTGAATATCGGTAATCGATGACACGTAAATTTTTGGATATAATAATTTTAACAAGCCCCGCTCTACCTTTCTCCATCCTTGTCGGCCATCTCTCTCGCCTTATGCAAATCCGCCGGTGTATTGACATTGAAATAAACAGTTTTAATATCGATATCCGGACATAAACTTTCCATGCTTACATAATTTACCTTTACGAGAGAATAAAAATCATCTGTTTTGTATCTGTCCGCCGATAACGATTTTTCAATGGCCGGCAGACAGCTCCGGCTGTAAGCGGCAAACAGAGGCTGCCGGTAAATTCCGTAACTCGGCACGGCGACATCGTATCCTTCCAATTGCCTGATCATAAAGCCCGCCAGTTCCGCGGTGATGAAAGGCATATCGCAGGCAACGACCAGGATCTTCTCATGTAATGCCGCGTGAAGCGCGGCATGGATGCCGCACAGCGGGACATTGCCTTTAATGAGGTCGGCGACAACTCTCAGCCCGAGGTTCCGGCCTGTTTCCATGCTGCCCCCGGAAATTAAAACCTCGGAAAACACCTTTTTAAATTCACCGGCTATGTGTTCAAGCATACCTTGCCGCCCTACTTTCAGAAACGCCTTATCAGTGCCCATGCGAACGCTTTTCCCGCCGGCCAGAATCACTCCTGTAGCTTGAATCATCTTATCCCTGCATCCTTCCATTATGCGATAAATAGAGTAAAAAACCAATATCTATATTTTACCCATGCCCGACTGCTAAAACAACTAAATCCAACAAGAACAGGTTACTACCATTATAATCTCCGGGCGGTATAAAAAGCCACCATATTATTATTGCTTCTCCGGCCGGACAAAAAAACCTTTATTTAAACAATTAAACAATTTTTACGAGGACTTGCACCATTACCGGCACCGGAATCATATTATTATTTTATATGCGTGAATCATCAAACGAATTAGGAGGGATAAATGTAGATGCTATCTGGTCTCTGGGCTTTGACCGTGGTATCTCTGGTCAACGGTCTCCTGCTGCTCGTCTCTTACATCGCTAACAATTCCTTTCCGCAGCCGCTGTCTGAGGAAGAAGAGCTAAAGTACCTCCGGCTATTAAGCGGTGGCGACGAAGAAGCGCGCAATGTCCTCGCTGAGAGGAATTTACGCTTGGTGGCACATGTCGTCAAGAAGTTCGACAGCACCGGAGAAGACTCGGAAGACTTGATATCCATTGGTACAATCGGTTTGATTAAGGCGATTAACACCTTCAACCCCGGTAAAGGGACCCGGCTGGCAACCTACGCGGCAAGATGTATTGAGAATGAAATCCTTATGCACCTGCGGTATATAAAAAAAGTTAAGGCTGAAATATCCCTCTACGACCCCATTGGGGTCGATAAAGAAGGCAACGAGATTACCCTGGTAGACATTCTGGGCACACATCCTGAGATTGTGGCGGAAACTGTGGAAAACAGATTTGAGCAAAAACGTCTCCGGGAAAAAGTGAGCCATTTGACGCGCCGGGAAAAGAAAGTGCTGGAGTTGAGATTCGGGCTGGAGAACGGCGCGCGGCAAACCCAGCGGGAAATCGCCAGAAACCTGGGCATATCACGATCATATGTGTCACGTATCGAAAAAAAGGCTCTGAACAAATTAACCAAGGAATTTGCCTCGGAAAGCCTGCAGTAACGACACTTGCATTTTTATCAACCTTTTAAGTAACGATACTTAAAAGGTATTTTTATTAATAAACAATTTTAAAATATAATCGCCGGCTAAAAGCAGCAAAACCATGTCAACTTCTTACAAAATATTGTCTGAATTTGCCATGACTCAATTTGCTTAATATGTTAAAATAAAACAGGTCAAGTATTCAAAAGGGCTTATTGAGAAAAGGGGAGAAGAATTGTGGGGAAGAAAACTATAGTGGGAATTTCGGTGCTGGCTTTAGTGCTGGCCTTAATGACAGCAACCTTTATTTTTTTCAGCGTCAACAACTTAAAAAAGGGTCCATCCGAAACTGACAATACCGTGCCGTCCGGGCTGATTACGGATGTTGTTCCCTCGGATAAGGTCGATGCGCAATCCTCCAGAGACGCTTACGTCAAAGCAACCTCCCTGGCAATCAGGACGCCCGAAGCGGACGATATAAAAACACTTATTCCGGTTATGATGAAATTCAGTCCTGCAGAACTATCCGCTCTCACCAGCCTGGCAAGCAAAACCATGACCAGGGAAGAAATCGAACAGGCAAAAAGCATCCTCCTAGGCAAGTTAAACCAGAAGGAGGTTAATCTCCTCTTGCAGTTGGGGCCCAAGTACGGACTTGATTTCCGCGCGGTTTTAGGCGCGACTGATGAACCTAAACCATAGAGAATTGCCTGTGGGCGGCCGGAGCCGCTCCTTATCCAAGCCAACACTTCCTAAGGCAGGGTAATGGTTAATGAGACAGCCGACGAATTGCCGCTGCCGTCTGTTAATGTTCCCCTTAAGACTACCGGATTGCCAAACAGCTGTCTAAAATTATCTAAATTCATCCCCTTACTGCCAAACTGACTGAGGATGCTGAGCACTTCCAGTTGATTGTTACCGGCACTTAGTTTTTGAGTCAGCGGAATATTTTCAACTATTAGTCTTAGAGTTGACATCTTCGAAACATTGATTGTTCCCCCGGTTATGGGCAATGCCTCATCAAGGCCGGATAAGTCAACGCTACCGTTCCTACCGTCGCTAATCGCCACATTCCTCGTTTGACCGCCGACTGTAATTGTGGCGGCAGTGATTAGGGGAGCGCTGTTATCACTGTTATCACTGCCGGGGGAGCCGCCCCCACCCGATGCCTGCGAGCCGGCAGACATTGATTGGGTCACCACTTTATTCGCTATCGTTGCGGTGATTCCATTCGCGACCAAAATGTTGCCGGGCGACTGCTGCATCGTTACCCCGTCGGCATGCACCCGGGCTGTTTCCACAGTTCCCTGTCCTGTCACCGTTGCCGCCGCATTCAGGGTTAAGGTGGATACCTCTGCCCCGCCGGCCACGTTTACAGTAGCTCCCGCGGCGTCTTCCCCGACAATCAGCCCGGCGACCGACCCGCTGGCCAATTGAACAGTAATTTTGGGTGACGCTATCTCAACAGATTGAAAATTTCCCTTTAATACTATTACCGCATTTGCCGGAGCGATTCCGGCAATAGTTATACCGCCAAACCCATTTCCGGTAAGCCCGGATTCCTCCAGCCCGGCTCCCGAATCCAGTTCCACTTCGCCGACAGACGTGTTCCCCAAAGCGACTACTCTCACGTTGCCGTTACTTTTGTTAACCGTTAAGGTACCTAAGGTACAATCCTCAAGGGTAATGCTGCTGGTTCCTCCGCCTTTAATGGTAGTGGTTCCTTTTACCGTAACATTTTTCAGGGAAACATTGCCTTCGCCGATATCCTCCGTTAAAGCAAGGCGCCCATTAATGGCAGTATTCTGCAGAGTGACTCCTGCGGCACTGACAACCACATTGCCATCGATCGTATTTATGCCCTGTTCCGGCCCGTAGGTCCCGGCTTGGTCAAAAGATGCAGCTTTTGTTGCCTCTCCCGCGGCTCGCTCCAGGGTGACGATGGCTTCCGCCCGCGTGATGAATTTTTCGGGCTGATATGTCTGGTCGGGGTACCCCGCCATGTACCCGTTCGCCACAACCGCATTTACGGGTCCCCTGCTCCATTGGGGAATGCTGGCCAGGTCTTTTAACCTGCTCACCGCATTGGCGTTTTCAGGGATTTTTAGTTTTAACAGTCTGGATAGAATTACGGCTACTTCCTGGCGGCTGATTTCATTGTCAGGTCTCAAAGTGCCATCCTCATAGCCCGAAATATACCCGGCCGCCATGGCGCTGCAAACATCTTTAAAAAACCAGTCAGTTGACGAAGCATCGGTAAAATGAGCCGGGGCGTTACCTGTCAAGCCAAAGGATTTATTCACCAGGGTGATAAACTCTGCCCTTGTAATGCTATAGTCGGGTTTAAATGACCCGTCCGGATATCCCCTGGCGAAGCCTTTATCAATCCAGCCGTTAATTTGTTTTTCCGCCCAGTGTCCCAGAATATCCGGCGGCTGGGCAAATGAAGCGCCGGCCCCTAGAAAGAGGAACAACGAAACAATAGAACAGATCTGTAAAAATTTTAGACTCAACTTAAACAATGCTCTACCCCCAAAATTATATTGCAGTGAGAAGAAAAGCCGGGCAAGATTTTACCCCCAGGCTCAATCTTGCCCATGACTGCTTACTTATATACAAGCTATAACAAACCCAGTAATCGTTTGAGCATGGCTGTTGCTTCCGCCCTGGTGGCGTTATCCTGGGGAGCAAACAGAAGAGTTCCATCGGCACTCAGGCGCCCCTTGATGATTTCCTGGTTTACCACCTGGGCTACCGGTTCTGCGGCCCAGCCGGAAATCAAGTCTTTATCGGCAAACTTGTCCATTAGAGCACCGGTATCTTCGGTATTTTTCTGTTTTCCTTGGTATTGCAGCGCCCTGGCGATCATGGCTGCCATTTGTTCCCGGGTAATGCTGTCTTCCGGTCCGAATTGTTCGTCATTATAGCCCTTGATTAACCCGGCGGCAGAGGCACTGGCCACGAAGCTATAATACCAGGCGTCTTCCGGCACATCCAGGAAGGTGATGGCTTCTTCATTTTTCAGCTGCAGCTCGTTCACCAGCAGGGTGGCAAACTCTGCCCTGGTTACCATTGCATCCGGGGCAAAGGTGCCGTCGCCCATACCCTTGACGTAACCGTGGGCCGCCATGAACTCGATATCCTTTTGGGCCCAGTGGCCAGCGATGTCGGAAAAGACCGGCGGTTTGGGGGTCAGGTCGGAGGGCGGGGCGGGGGTCAGCAGCGCCCACTTGCTGAATTTATCGGTTTCAAATGTGAAGGTGCCGCCGGTCGCGTCATATTGGCCGGAAACAATGTCCCAGGCGTCTTTTTCCTCATTAAACCGGCCGGCCCGCAGCTCCCCATTGGAGGCGGCATCCCGGGCGGATGCCGGTACCGGCAGGGCAACCTTTACCGGCCCGTTGAACTTTTCGATATCTTGCTGGGTGTCGTCTTCCGTTACAGCCACTGCGTCAAGGCTGAAAATGTCGCCGGCAACATTGTCTTGCCCACCGTATACGGCCTTATCGACAATCTCTTTGGCGGCAGCGGAATCAAGCTTAGCCGCGCCGATTTGAATAACGGATATCTCGGTAAGGTTTAGATCCGGGGCTTTTAAGGCTTCCGCCTCCAGGGTAAAGGTTACCTCCGAAGCTTTCACCTCGATTTGTTTACCCGTCAAAGCCACCTTATCCAACTGAGCGATGGTAAAGCCGATTTTGCCATGCGAATCAGCTTCAAGCGAAATTATTCCGCTGGAACCAGCAGCTTCTATAGCCGCATCCAGGTCGGAGTCGCTAATGGCGGTTACATCCGGTACGGCCGGGGTACCGCCGCCACCACCGCCGCCTCCGCCTCCGCTACCGCCGCCGCCACCTGCGGGTGTGTATGCAATAAATTGGGTGAAGTGCTTGGTCCAGAGCACCAAGTCGGACCCGACGTTTATTTTGCCATCCCCTTCTGCCGGCAATTCAGCATCGGCCACCGTCTGGGAGTCGGCGCTTATCGTCCTGGTAATGGTTACAGGGTTGCTATTACCCCTTTGGTAAGCGGCTGATTTCCCTTTTTGCCCCGGCAGAAGCAGCCTGACCCCCTTATCAAAGGTCTGGACCGCGTCAGGCAGGCCTACTTCCACCACCATGCTAACGTTGCCGTTGCTTATGCTGACACTGTCGTTCGCCTTGACTATAGGCAGGGTAATAGTGCCGTCCCAGCCGGCCGGACCGGTTATTTTCGTATCGTCAGGAATCTGGAGGGAAATGGTGCCAAAGGAGGTTGCCACCTGAGCCTGTACGAACGGTAAAGTGGCGGTGCCGCCTGCCAAATCTTTCGCCTTTATTTTGGCTCCGCTTACCTCCCGGGGAACAGTAATGACTACCGGTTCGTCAGCGCATACATCTATGGTTTCATCGCTTTTCTTTGGTTTTTCCTTCTTAGGCTTGAGTACTGTCAAGGTGTAATTTTTTTCAGCACCGCTTGGAGCGGTTACCGTAACAGTAACTTTAACCTTTCTGGAATTCCCTTTGAAAGAAATAGTCTCCGACGCGGTCCCACTTTGAACAAGCTTTTTTTCAACCTTCACCGTAGCATTGGCGTCAGCCGTGGTTGGGGTGACGGTAAACCCGTTAACGTCGCTGCCCACGATAACCGTATACTTGACGGTATCCGGCGCAAAGACCGGATCCAATGAGCCTGCGCTTACAGTCAGTCCGCTCAGGTCGGCGTTATCATTTAAATCTCTAATGGTATTAAGAATATTTTCGAGCTTAGTGATCTCTTCAGCGGTCAGTGCCTTCCTGAGTTTTTCAACATTTCCCCAGTTTAATCCATAGCGGGCCGCAGTCGAAGAAGCTATTCCCAAATCATCTTTTAAAATTTTCTGCAGATCTGCTTTGGGGATTTTATCAAAAGGATCAAAGGTCAACTTCGCAACATCCAATACAGTTTTAATGATATTAGAAGCAGTAAGGCCTTTCGCCACCAGAGTGTCCTTTAAATCTTGCTCAAAGCTGCCTTCAACCGTATTGATAAAATTGGCCAGCTTCGTCAAATCGCCACTTTTTAAATCGTTGATTTTTTCTTCAGTATTTAGCTGACTCATCACGCTGTTATAAGCGCTTTCAACCTGTGCATTGGTCAAACCCAAATTATTGAGCAGGAGTTTTTGATGGGGGTTAAGGATTTCCGGTATTGAGTCGCTTTGGACAATGATCCTCTGGCCAATCGCCAGAGCGTCGTTTACCTGCTGAGTGCTCAGTTTCTGAAACTTGACGATAAGCTCATCAACATCTTTCAGGTCGTCCGGAGTAACAGCATTTGCAGTTGATACGTTAATTGATATAACGGTGCTCAAGAAAAATATAGCCGTCAAAAGGACCGATAATATTTTTTGCCGGATTTTTCTTTTTCTCAACTTAAAATACCTCCTAAGAATTAAATAGCCTCTCGGCATTCGCCGAGGCAGATGGCACAAGGCTTTGCTTGAACCATCGTTATTGAATTCCTCCTACTTACCATAGAGGAATTTTTTTT
>JGI12104J13512_1000297_pt1 | contig 46171 bp, 45 predicted proteins | sample TerdegcTABiofilm_FD_13512 | JGI IMG/M metagenome (IMG submission 13512)
GCGTGCCTACCACTTTATACGTATGAGATATAAGGGGCTTGCAAAGGGGGATATGGAACTTATGCTGAACTCCATGGCATTTAATCTAAAAAAGGCAAGTAGCTTTCGTGGAATAAAGGGAAAGGAATAGAAAAATAGGTAAAAGAAGGTAAAAGAAGAACCATATGGATACATAATAACACATCATAAGACTCACTACCTATGATACAAAGGGTATAAAAATGCCCATGGAGGGAAAAAATCTAAGGGTTAGGGGTTATGGAAAGGTCTTATATCTGTGTTGAAGGAGCAAAACCAGGAAGTTGTGCAACAAAAAGACTTATGGGGATAATCAGAATAATAACCAGTCCTTCTTTAATAACAGAGTTTTTTTATATATAGAATCCTTCCCGACCATAAACATCTACGCCAAGAAGACGGGATAGCCCATCAATTGTCCATGGTGCTATCATGCCAAGAAATTTTCCCCATATAATCAAATAGACCACCGATATAGAGCCCCAGAGCATACACGGAAAATGTAAACTTTGAGTAGTTATCTGAATTCACCTTTTTCTTCTGAGGTTTTTTTACTTTTTCTTCCATGATTAAAGCGGTCCACTCACCAGACGGCATTCAATCTGTAAAGACCGCCTGGTGAGTTTTTGACTTAAGAGGTAAGCACTTATGGGCTTAGGAGACGAGTAAAGGTGTTGTTGTTTTCGTTCGTTTCAGGAATGCGGTCTCCTTCATCCACGATAGCAGTAATCTCGACTGCCTCACGCACCGTGTAATCACTTGTCCATACCGTGCTTCCTCCCGACTGCTTGAGTGCACCTGCAGGGTCAAGAAAGGCAAGGGGTACATAGCTCCAGCTCCTGCCATTCATCAGTAGATGAATATGCGGCTGAGGGTTTGCCCTGTAAAATTCAGCCGGAATCCCAGCCCCCTTATTTTCAATTTTTACAGCAATCTGTTTTCGGTTAGTGAGGAAGATATCAGTTGCCACCAGATCAGGCATTCCGCTTTCCGATTGTACGGAACCGCTCTTCTCTTCACTCTTCTCTTCAGTTCCCCTGTCTGATGAGCGCTTTACCCTCTTTCCTGGCTCAGTAGAGACAACTTTTGGTGTAAGGGTTACGCGCTTCTGATTATTTCCCTTATTCGGCTCAGCCACAACATTGTCTGCATCAATAAATGCCATTACCCGCGAAGGCTCTTTAATCTGTATATCTGTTCTGTAAGTTACAGGAGAACCCTTTGTTACTAAAGCGTATTTAGGATCCACATCAGCAATGGGCAATGAAGCAACCTTCTTTCCGTTAACCTCAACATTAAGACGAATCACCCGCTCGCCCTCACGGTTGTAACGCACCTTGTACAACCATCCTGGTCCAAGGTTCTCAACAGTTACAACCACATGGTTATCAACATCTAGATCTATATTTTTAATAGCTAAATCAGGTTTCCGTTCTGAGGCTGCCTCTAAATCAGGATCCACATCCCAGACATCTCCAGGAAAGGAGATAAGGATGTTACCATGATATTCTCCAGGTGAAGGATTGCGAAGAATCACCAGGTATCTGCCTTTCGTTGTCAGTAGGTCGCGGTCATCTACATCGTGCACAAGGGGATGGCTCTTTTTTTTCAGAAGGTCTTGGCTACCATGGAACCATTTTGGCTTGTCATCTTTACCCAGGAGGCCCTCTACAAACTTCCGACCTTCGTCTACAAGCTTAACAGTTGGATGATAGACTATAGCTTCTCTAGCTGATTTACGTATCTTATCCCAAAGATCATCATCGATTTTGTCAAAGATGCGAGCATCGACAAGATGGTAATTGGGTAACGCCGCAATTGCATCCACCTTCAGGTCCACCCCTGTCATTTCATGGTAAACATGAATCCTACCTGGCTTTGTGACCTGGAAGGGAATATAGATTACATAGCGGTCTTTGCTCTTTCCTGGAAGGAGCTTAAATTTCTTATGGATTATTGCATTGGTTCCAAGTTCCTGTGCCTGAACTGAAGAAATAAGGGGAACAAAGATAAAGAGCACAAAACCGACCATTATGAGAAGCAAAAACCGTTTCATATGATATTTCCTCCTTTAATATGAAATTTTTAAGTTTCTAATCTACTGAAAAATTATTCCCAAAGCAAGCTAATTATGGAACACAGCCTAAAATCGCAGGATTGATAAATATAAACATAATCTACTTGAGAGAGATTTAATATGTATACATTTGTTTTCTTATACCTTAGATTTAGATATGGATAAATAAGAATTCAGAATCAAAGAGATAACCGCCTTTTATTGCACAAAGGGAAGGATGCCATCCTTTTCCGAGATAGGGAAGATAACGGGTCTACGCTCTAAAAATGCAGTCTTCAAACTTGTAAATAAGCTACAGGAACTTAAAGTTCTTACAAGGGATTACCATGGAAGACTTATCCCCCTATCTATTGCAAGCCCTGTAAGGGTTCTGGGAACTGTTGACGCAGGGTTTCCAAGTCCTGCAGAAGAAGAATTGATGGATACAATTTCGTTAGATAAGTTTCTTATTCAGTCTCCTGGTTCAACCTTTATGTTAAAGATAACAGGGGACTCCATGTTAGATGCAGGTATATTACCGGGGGATATGGTGATTGTGGACAGGTCGCAGACTCCAAAAAATGGAGACATCGTAATAGCTGAAGTGGATGGTGAATGGACTATGAAATATTTAAAAAGGCAGGATAATAGTGTGCTTTTGATCCCTGCAAATCCAAAATATAAACCCATTAAACCTAAAAGAGAGTTCAGGATTGGAGGGGTTGTAACCGCAGTAATAAGAAAATATCGGTAAGTGTTTTTTATGAAAGAGCAGCCCATTACAATATATTCATGGCCAAAGGTTTGTTGACACTTTTGATCAATTTACCTATAATCAATTTATCTATAGAAGAAATATAAAAAATAATGTTAGGCGAAAGAATGGAAGATGAAATTTACTCAATATTTTCTCTATACCATACAGAGACCTGATCGTGCTAAAATAAAGGTGGAATGGATTGAAAAGACGGTCAAGAATCCAGACCATACGGAGGTTCAATCAGACAAGAGAATCCGAAAGTGGAAAAAGATCAAGGAGGAGGGCAAGTTTCTCCGCGTCATCCTACTTCCAGACGGAGAAACGGTTCATAATGCTTTCTTTGATAGGAGTTTTAAGGGAGAAGACAAATGAAAATAAAATATTTTTCAGATACTGACACGGCCTTGGTGGAGTTTTCTGACCTCGAAGTTGCCGAGACCAAGGAGATCAATGAGAATATTTACATTGACCTCGATACTTCTGGCAATTTGGTCGCCATGACGATTGAGCATGCCCGCAAACAAGCAAGTCTCCCCTATCTATCTTATGAGCAGATAGAAAAGAAATCGCCTAACAAATCACTCCAGCGGACGGCTAAAAGCCGCCGCTGATTTCAGTCGTGATGCCTTTAGTGGACGTCAAGGTTAATGTAAAATCACCATTGTCCCCTTGACCTTTGCATGCAAACCATCCTCTCCCTCATATGTGACATCATCAGTAACACAATCAGCCTTATCCATCATAGCCGGCTCATTCCTTATCTTTGTTTGTAATTCCCTAACCCTCTTGATACTGGCTCTTTCCTTGTATTCATTTCTGCCTGTGCGTTGCACCTGTCTGCACAGGCACAGGCAGGCGCAGACAGGATGGCAGTATATAGCAAGAAGAAGATAGGTAATAAGCCCTCCCAATAACTGAACAAGAAGACCATACTGACTTCGTGCCATAAGGTGATACACTTATAAGATGCCTTTTCCACCATCCAAAAAATATCTCTATGTTCCACCTAAGCTTGTAGATGAGGGCTATTTGTTCACCAGTCAGGTCGTGTCTGTCTGTGGCAACCCAATATTCTTTTCCATCAACACGATAACCTACAACCCTTACCTCTTCTTCTGTTTTGTTTATACCCTTTGTTCCGAGATAGGTAACTGCATCATAAAAGACTATGCTATCTGAAGGGATTGCGTTTACCCTTATAACTTCCTTTCTTGTTGTCTTACGTATCCTGCAGACAAAGTGGATTCCTTCTTTTTCGCCAGTCATCAAAGTTCTTATGACAGAGGTAGTATCGGTCGGCAACAGCGGTCTGACCTTTTGTCACAATCTTTTTTACAAAGGGGCGTTCATCCCCTTTTCCGTGAGTAAGGTATATCTTAGACGGAATCGATTGGTTGAGATTAAATCCTATATGCACCTTTGCCTTTTTCGCCCCTTCTCTATAGTCTGCCCATGCCATGGAGAGCGCGGCATCGATAAGAGAGCCATCTATTGATACGAGGTCTCCTAAGATTAACAAGTTCTTTCGGTAATAGTGTCCTTACGTAGACCTCTTTAGGATTCAAAGACATCGATGAGCTGCTCTAATCCCCTTGTATTGATGGCCTCAAAGAAACTACTTTTTTGTATATCGCCTTCAGGTGCTATATACTCTCTAACAAGGTCATCTTCATTAAGAGACTTAGATAAGATGTCTCCCTGAAGTATGATCCTCCAGGTGGAAATAAATGAGCGCATGCAACTGATCTTCAAATTGCATCTGCAATGGTCTTACTTCCTTTGGGTTTAAGCGGTACAATTCCTTTTATCTCCTTTAGGGGTTTAACAGTCTTTTAAATGATACAGTTTTTCTTTTCCATGGTTTAAATGTTTGCGGCATATCAATTTCCTCCGTAATTTCATATATTTACAGAGGCGCCGCTTAATTAAAAAGGCCTATTTGTCAATGAAAATCGTAAGGTTGTATGAAAATATTTTTCATTATAAAAAAACCTCTAAAATCCTACTCCGGGGGATGTTCCGCTGTCAACTCCATGCAAGTTTCTAACCGGACAATGGTGATATTTAGTGAAAATTTAGGTATAAACCTTGAATTATAAGTTTTTCATCCCCATTCTTCCCCCTGTTTTCTTATTTTCCTGCCGTCTCAATAGGTTGTCAAGGGAATTGTGAGATGCTTAGAATCCAGAATGCAGGAGTCAGGAGGCAGAATTCAAGCACCAAACGCCGAAACGCTTTTATCATAAATCGTTCATCGTGCATTGTGTATCAGGTACCAAGCATTTTTAGCTACATGATAAACTCGAAATAATTGTCCCTGTTTATTACTTCATAGCTTGCATTTTCGTAATTTTCAAGCCATGCCTTTGCCGGTTTGCCCGCTCCCTTTTTCCACTTGATCTCATAGCCGTAAAGCTTTCCTCCGCGCTCTTCAACAAAATCAATCTCCCGCTGGTCGTAAGTCCTCCAGAAATAGTTGTTTGCCGACAGCCCGAGATATTCCTGCTTTTTTATCCTTTCCATAATGATATAGTTTTCCCACAGCATCCCGATGTCATCCCTCATGTGCAGCGTGTTGAAATTATTTATCAGGGCATTGCGGATACCAATATCATAAAAATAATAGCGGGCATTTTTGCTGATCTCTTTACGCAGGTTTCTGCTGAAACTGGGGAGTTTAAACACAACAAAGACCTTTTCCAAAAGCTCCAGGTATCTCTCAACGGTATTCTTGCTTATTCCGAGTTGTCCTCCCAGTTCATTGAAAGAAACCTCCTTGCCTATCTGAAAGGCGAGCAATTGCAAAAGGCGGACAATCTTGTCGGGATGTCTCAGCCCTTCCAATTCCAGAATGTCCTTGTACAAGTAAGAGCCGACTACTTCTTTGAGATACTTCTCCTTTAATTGGTTGTCCGCGGTGAGCACTACCTCAGGGTATGAACCATAGACAAGACGGCTTTCAAGATTGGCCTCTGTCTCGAATCTCTGTTCAATACTGGAAATCTCCATCTGTGAAAGGGGAAAGAGCTTCAGCGTGTATTTCCTGCCGGTCAAAGGTTCACCGATGTCCCGGGCAAGATCAAATGAAGAAGAACCGGTTACGATCACCTTGACACCCTTGATATGATCCACCACCAGCTTCAGATTCAGACCTATACCCTTGACCCGCTGGGCCTCGTCAATGACCAGGAGGTCGTTGCTGCCCACAAAACCTTTGAGTTTGGGAACCGATTGACTGCCCAGATATTCCCGGACAGTTATATCGTCTCCGCTGACAAGTACAAATTTTTCCTTGGTTTTTTCCAGAAACTTGTTGATCAGGGTAGTCTTTCCGCACCTTCTCGGCCCGTAGATGACCGCTACCTTTCCCGGGGCAACCAGTTTTTTAAGGTTCTCTAACTGCTTTTGCGGTATATACATATTCACCTAATACGGTCACTAAACTGACTATATTATGATAAATTATGTCAGTTATGTCAAGCGAAAATTCAATATAGTTGGGTTCAAGGATTCGAGGGTTCCAGGGGGCAAGGGAATAAGAAATTAAACCCCGAACATAGAAACGTCTTTAACTTGATAATTCCCTGTAGCTTGCTACAGGGTGAAACAAGTTCTTATCAGAATCAAGACCTTTACAACACCCCGACTTTCTGTATTTTTTATCTGTCAAGGACCAAGTTAATTCCCCACTACCAGGGCCGAATTTGCCACCACCGGATCAGGGAACAATGCTACCCAGTCTTGAGGCGGTCTGTTGCTTGTAATAAGTATCGATGATTTCAGATGGCGCTCTGATACAATCTCATAGAAGTCTTCAGCTTGGATGGAATTTAATGCCGTAAGCCCGAAATCATCGATAATCAGTACATCAGGGTAAAGGTATTTCTTCATCTGTTTTTCCCATGAGTGATCAGCCCTTGCTGCCAGTAGATGTCTGAACATCTTCACCGCCTTTACAAAAAAGACCGAATATTCTTTCCTGCATACCTCATGCCCTATAGCCTGAACAATGTGGGTCTTTCCTATCCCGGCAGGTCCATAGACAAGGATGTGTTCTTTTCTCTCAATAAATAGACAGGCGGCAAGATCGGTGATTACACTTCGTTTGATCTTCGGGTTGAAGGTAAAATCAAACCCTTCAAGGGTTTTATTTTCCTCAAAGGATGCCTTTTGAAGGCGGGCTTCAAGCTTCTTTGCCTCCCTTCTTTCTATCTCATCCTGTACAACAAGCGTTAAAAAGGCAAGATGGGAAAGTTCATCTTTCTGTGTCTGGGCGACACGAAGATCGAGGGTTTCGACAAACCCGCCGAGTTTTAATATTCGTAATTGTTTTATAAGGTGGTGATCGATCATAATGTCTCCCTGCCAAAGTATGAGGAGGGACGCAAGAAGCGCTGTCCCAAATCTGATAGAGGCGCCAATCTCTCTGCAGGCAATTCGTTTTAATACCCTGTTCGATCATGGTCTTGATGCTCTTATAGTGGAGATTCCCGAACAAAAGGGCCCGTTGTGCCACCTTTTCTATCTCATGGGGTTGCTTTTCGGCAAGCCTTAAGCCTTTCTTAAATTCCTCATGGCGTTTTCCTTGAGGACTGCAGTAATAAGGGCTTCCGTATGGGGGCCGAACTCAGATGCCTTTTTTCTGCACCAGGTAGGGGTGCTCATTAAAAAAGCGAGCTTCTCCAGCGGATAGTCGAAAGTGTCTGTTATCCATTGCCCGAAAGATTGTGCCCGGGGATGTATTTTTATACGTTCATGGTCTAATAATATCTCAACGGTCTTTTGATCCCCTTGACCCACACCTTTTTGCCTATGTACCTTGTAGGGAGAGAATCAAATACTATATGGACGGTACATTCCTTCCATAGCGGATGCTCTAAGGGAATATCAGGCAAAGGCATGAGATGTGACTTCTCTTCTGCAAGAAAGGCTTCATAAGGTCTTTTCTTTGTTGTCCCATGAATCTCCATACCGATATTGTCTTTGCACCAGATAAGGGCACGGCTTACTGGCATCGGTAATATCCAGGAAGGTTCTTCCCGCCAATAGATGCTTGCGAACTATGGGGACAGTCCTTTCCACCTTTCCCTTATGCTTAAGGGGTTCTTATCCTGGCAGGATTGGCAACAAATCCGTAATGATGTTCCATGTCGGCATAGGCCCTGTTTATGGCTGGGTCGTAGATGTCAGGCTTTATAACCCCTGATTTTAAATTGTCCAGTATGATTCAAAAGCCCTCTCATGGCAGTCAAGCCATGTATCGACGTCCTGGTGGAAGACAAAGCGGACATACTTATGACGGCTGCATGACAGGCTCATGATAAATGCCCATGCTTTTCTCATCTTCTGTTTGTCGGGATCGTATATAAAACCTGCATAGCCGAAATCAACCTGGGCTTTTAGCTCCGGGGGCGTTTCTATCCTTACTGTAACCTTTGGTCTGCCGAAGGAAAATTCTTTTCTGAGATACCGCTTTATGGTGGTGTAGCCGACATTAATATTAAAGTTTTCCTTAAGAAGCCGCCATATCTGCTTGCCGGTCATATTGGGATCTTTTAACCATGCTTCGATGTCTGATCTGTACTTAGTAACCAGATCAAGGACAGGATGTTCGTATGCAGGTGAATGCAATACGTCCTTCAGCCTGGCAACAAGCTCCTGTTCATCGGGGAATGGTCCATTCTGGCTAATCCTTTAAAGACTTAAAGCTCCTTATATGCTTCCGCACCGTTTTTCTGTCCATGCCCAGTGATTGGCTGATCTGCGATATCTTCCTTCCCTTATGCCATTGATACAATACTTCCACTACTTCGTTCATCGGTATATTCCTCCTTGCCATGATCCCTCCATTCCCTGAAATTTGTCTTATTCAGGAATGGCAGGATCTGTAATTTTTATCTACTTCTTTCGGCAAAGTGGGGAATTACCTTGGTCCTTAAGGACTTAAACTGGGTATATACCATGGCCCTCGACAACCCTCTCCCAGCAAATCGTCTGTTAATCTCAACTCGTGTTTGTGACTATGCATATCTCGGTAAATCTTTTGACTCTTCAAGGTATCGCTCAATGCCCTTTTCTTTCATCAGATTATTTATCTTGAGCCATATCTCTTTTAGGGCTGGGTCAAAATTGGTTTTATCGCACGGATACCCTGTACACTGAAAACAAAAATCGACACCCTCTCTCTTGCAGCAAGAGGCAACAACGCAATTGGGGTATACGCAGCTCCCATTACGACACCCTTCACAACTGGCTTGTGCAAAGTGGTCTAACAACTTTTTAAATGAAGGGTAGTTTTCAAAGACAGGGCTAATCTTAGAAAAGGTTTCAACATAACTATCAAACTCTCCCAGCAATCTCTTTAACTCACTTGCGCTTCTCTTTATGTCTCCATCCTTATAGGCCAGGCATTTGGAACAATTCAGGCCGCAAGGCGCAAGCACATTTAAGATATCATCATAGTCCATGGTCTTTAATCCTTACCCTGTATTCTACACCATTGATTCTATAAGGAGGTTACACACATGTCAAGGATTTATATTAAAGGGGCAGGTGGTGGCACTATTGCGGATAGACTGCACAGGAGATTTTGTTATGGCTTATACATTTTGCTGGATTAAGGGTAGATGAAGTGGTAGAAACTAATGATATATGCATGGTATTGTTATTGTTGCAAGATGAAGCATGTCGTTATAATCTTAAAATAGGATAGAAGGCAAAGAGTTAATCCCCCAACATGAACCCTTCTTTAGCATCAACAGATATATGAGTCTTATATCCTTAAGTAGGCTCTGCTTCCTTTCCTTATCTAATTAGCATCAGTATCATCTGAATATGTTATAGATGGAAGGTTGTGCCTCAGTCTTGCCGTAATCTACAAAACCATAAATAGTGAATCTATCTGACATAAGGAGGCCTCCTGGGATTAAATATTTGCTATTATACCATACATATCAAGGATAGTTAGAAGACGGTTAAGGGGGAAAGACAGGGTAAAGGTCTTATTACGTATTTGGGGCGGGGTTAGGGGTTAACCATCCATGCTACTATTTCAGAATATTATGGTTATATGAAGTTAATGCCTAACTTAGAGGGAATTTAGGCTTTTCTATTGGATGCCTTTAGTTCGGGGTATAAAGGAACTTGAAAGGGGTGGAGAACCATGTGGTATAAACCCCATTGTAGATGGATGATACGAGCATGCGGAGGAGAGAGAATGGTTTTTTACCATAAACAAGCACTGGTTTCCCCCTTATGTTGAGAGCCCTTTTCATATCATCTATGGCATCATGATAGGTCCCTATATTGTCCACCATGCCAATAGCCTTTGCCTGCGACCCTGTAAAAACCCTTCCATCGGCAAATTTTTTCACTGCATCCACATTCATCTTCCTTGCATCTGCCACATCCTTTATGAACTCGTTATGGATACTGTCTATTATCTCCTGGAGATATGCCCTCTCATCTGCCTTCATCCTCCTGAATGGCGAGCCTATATCCTTGTAGGCGCCAGCCTTGATTGGGTTTGCCTGTATCCCTATCTTTTTTAGCAAATCCTCCATCACAACATTCTCCATAATAACGCCTATGCTCCCTGTTATTGTTGACGGAAGGGCATATATCTTATTCCCAGCAGATGCTATATAATAACCACCGGAGGCACATACAGAACCCATAGACACATACACCTTCTTTTTATTCCTAAGCTTCTTCAACTCTCTGTATATCTCCTGTGTAGGTGCGGTAGAGCCCCCTGGTGAGTTTATCCTTACTATAACCCCCCTGATGCTATCATCTTCTTTAAATTTAACCACATCCTCCATTAAGTCTTTCATATCTGTTATAACCCCTTCTATCTCCAGAACACCTATCTTATCCCCCAACGACCTTCCTACTAGACCTGCTAAAAGTGAGGTAAAAAAAGCAACGACAATAACAATCAATATTACTACCAATGTTATCTTCACGCGTGATCTCGCCATATTATATGCCTCCGTCTCTTCTTTTTATAATAATCCTGCTGAAAGGCCTTCTCTGGTGAATAGTTGCCATATTGATCTTTGTAAGCTCAAGCATCCCCAGTATTGTTACCACCTTTTCAGAATGCTCCATCTCATCTCCATCCCCCCATTCAAAGAACCCCTTTGAATCAAGGATATCCTTCAACATGCTGAGTTTCTCCTCAAGGGTCGGCTTAAGCTCCCTTACCACAATATATCTATCCTCTTTGTTCCTTATCAAATCAAAAAAAGCATTGCAGAGACTTAAAAGGTTATAGTCATCCTTACCCTGTATAGAGCTTCCCTCTCTTGCAAAGATATCCCTGTTCAATAAGGGAAGATTATTGATGGCATCCACCATATTTTTTAGCCTTTCATATTCTATAATCCTTTCGATGAGCTCATCCCTGGGGTCTGTCTCATCCTCTGGAATGGCCTTAGGAAGGAGCATTTTTGATTTTATATATATCAAAAGTGAGGCGACCTCGATAAAATCCTCAGCGATCTTTAGTCTCATCTCCTGGACAAGCTCAACATATTGGAGAAACCTCTCTGTAATGGGTGCAAGGGGTATATCCCAGACACTCACCCTGTTCTTTTTTATGAGGTTAATAAGAACAGCAAGGGGGCCCTCATAACATTCAATCTTAACCTCAAGGGCAGGAACTAAAAACTCCATAATACTATAGTCTCCAATACAATGTTAACTATGTCTATCTTTTTGTAATGCCATTGCCAGGTAGGTGTTCTATATAATTTTTCACAAACCCCAGCTCATCCTCTCTTGTCTTGAGGTTATTATCAATCTTAGCATCTCTGAGTCTGTCCAGTATCTCCTTATATAAAGGACCCTCTTGCAAGCCCATATTCTTCAGGTCAGCCCCAGTCACTATGGGTTTATAAGAATCTATATAGGTTATATAGTTAGATATAAGCCTCTTTATCTCCTCTGATTTTGTCTTTGCCATAATAAATAGCTTTGCCTCATCAGTTATCTGGTCAAGGGTTCTATAAATCATACTCTTTGGCATAGCTGTAAGACCAACAGCAAATCTTATAAGTGTATCCCTTATCTTCTCAGTATTCTCTATGGTCTTTCTTTTCAATGACTCCTTCAACTCCAGCCTATTGCAGAAATCTATAACCTTATCCTGTTTTAGCTGATCTGTTAATCCTAGGATATAAAAACCAAGTCTGTCACATGTCCTTCCACTATATAGAAGCTCATACCATCTAAATACAGTCTGCATCTGACTAAACAGCCGCTCCTTCTCCTTATCAAAAATAAGATCAGGATATATAAATTTCAGGAGATCGAGCTCCTGGAGTCTTTTTAGTATCTTTTCGGGTGATTCTTCAAGGAGTATGAGCGATAATTCAGTCCATAACCTCCTGCCTTTAATCTTAGAAAAGAAACCCATCCTTGCGGCATTTTTTATAAGGTTCAGTGTGTGTTTGCCTATCTGGAAATCAAATCTGTGCTCAAATCTTATAGCCCTGAAGACCCTTGTGGGGTCTTCGACAAAGCTTAAACTGTGCAGGACCCTTATTACCCTTTCCTTTATATCCCTCTGGGCACCGAAAAAATCTATCAGATGTCCAAAGGTATTCTTATTTAGAGAGATGGCGAGGGTGTTTATGGTGAAATCCCTGCGCTGCAGATCCAGCTTAAGAGAGCTATGTTCAACCGTAGGGAGGGCAGCAGGAGACTTATAGTATTCAAGCCTTGCTGTGGCTATATCAACCTTAAAACCATCACTATATATGACCTTTGCGGTCTCAAATTCCTGATGCTGTCTCATTTTTGCGTGGTATCTTACCGCAAGTTCATTGGCAAACCTTAAACCGTCTCCCTCTATCACAATATCTATATCATAATTATATATCCTCAAGAGCAGGTCTCTTACAAACCCACCTACAAGATAGGCATGATAGCCCATCTCATCAGCTAGATTACCTATAGCTATCAGCTTTTCCAATGTGTCACTATCTAGCCTCTCCTTCATAAGATTCTTAACATTCTTCTTCTTTGCATAAAGGCCATGGGTCTCTATCTTATTAACAACGGTCTTTGATACCTCATCCTCCAGAACCCTCAAAAGATCTGTCCTTGTTATGGCACCCACTAGTCTTCCGTTCTCTGTAACAGGGACAAATCTCTGGTTGCTGCCTATAAGCATATCCTTCACCTTCTCAACAGAGTCCTCAGGCCTTGCAAATATAGAGTCTGTAGACATATACTCCTTTACAGGGATATCCTCGAGTCTGTGAAATGCTGCCTTTTCCACAATCTGCCTCGTTATCACACCAACAACCCTTTCATCCTTGAGTACTGGAAGGGCATTTATATTGTATTTAACCATTGTGTTTTTTGCCTCGCTTATAGGTGCCTCTGCATCCACAGACTTAACAGGAAAAAACATTATATCCTTTGCTGTAAAAAGAGGCTTTACGTTGTGCTTAAGATGTTCAATGAGTCTGTCCTTTACCTCAGGCATGGTCATATCTTTAATAGTGCATGATGCAGCCTCTTTGTGCCCACCTCCCCCTAATAGGGAAAGAATATAGCCTACATCCACCTCAGGTACCCTACTTCTGCCTATTATGTAGACCCTATCTTCAAGTCTGAACAATGCAAATATGACGTTTAGGTTTTCCATATCCCTGTATTTATGGACAATTACTGCAAGATCACCAACATACCTCTCAATGCTCGCCTCAGCAATAACAACATCTATACCATTGATATTCACAACAGATGCATTATTGATGAGCTCATTCAAAAGAAATACCTGCTCAGACGTTAACTCTTTTACAAGGAGGTCTGATACAAGATTTACGTTGGCACCCTGGGAAAGGAGAAAAGATGCAGCATTAAAGTCATCTATAGTTGTGGATGGAAAAAGAAAACAACCTGTCTCCTCGTATATACCAAGCATCATTACAGTAGCCTCTTCCGGGGTAATACTTATACCCTTCTCTTTCAGCATGGATATGAGGATTGTGGCAGTAGCCCCTGTCTTTCTTATGGCCTCTATATCACCTTTTATATCATCCTGTGTATCTGGGTGATGGTCAAAGATATGTATCTTTAGATCCTTTCTATCTACTATCTTGGCAAAATCCCCTATCCTTGACCTCTGTCTTGTATCGACAATTATAAGTGTATCAATGGAATTGCAGTCAATGTTTTTTGTCTTTTCTATATCAAAGATGTATAGAGTGGAGTGGATAAGAAAGTCCCTTAATGTCTTTTCCTGGGAACCAGGGAAGACAAGAACCGCATCGGGATATAGCTTCTTTGCAGCCATCATTGATGATAGGGAATCGAAATCTGCGTTATTGTGGGATGTGATAACCTTCATTTAACAGGCTAACCCCTTGGATGGTGTTTTTTATGGATCTCCTTAAGCCTTTTACTATCCACATGGGTATAGATCTGTGTTGTAGTTATATCCTCGTGACCGAGGAGTAATTGAACAGACCTTAAATCAGCGCCACCCTCTAACAGATGGGTAGCAAAGGTATGCCTGATTGTATGGGGTGAGATATGCGACCTCTGAATTTTTCTGGCATATTTCCTTATTATCTTCCATACTGCCTGCCTTGTGAGCCTATTGCCCCTTTTATTAGGAAAAAGATAGACGCCCCTTGGTCTCTCTGACTCAAGGTATTGTCTTATCGCATCCCTTGAGTATGAACCAATGGGTACCACCCTCTCCTTTGACCTCTTTCCTAAGGCTATTAAAAAACCAGCCTCAAGGTTCACATCACTCTTTTTTAGCTGGATGAGCTCTGAAACCCTCAGGCCTGTGGCGTACATAAGCTCAAGCATGGTCCTATCCCTAAGCGACGACCCTCCATCATCTGTTGCCTCTATAAGCTCGACGATCTCCTCCTGACTTAATACCTCTGGTATAGGCGCCTTGAATCTCGGTGTCTCTATATCCTCAAGAGGGCTTTCTTTAATATGACCCTCAAGGACAAGGAAGTTAAAATAGCCCTTAAGTGCAGATATGACCCTTAATATACTCCTTGCCTTTTTGCCCTGTCCCCTTAAGAGGCCTATAAACCCCTCTATATCCTTTTTTGTGGGCATACTAATGGCATTTGATTCAAGATACCTTAAAAATTGCATTATATCTCTGTTGTAGGCATCTATTGTGTGGGGTGATGCACCCCTCTCAGCGGTCATATAGCTGATAAAGATATCAAGACCATGATAAAGGTCCATTTAACCCCTATGTCCCTGTGGAACCAAATCCACCATGACCCCTTGTTGTCTCAGGCAGACCTGCAACAACATGAAAACTCGCCCTTGCAATGCCTTTGAAGATAATCTGGGCTATCCTATCACCGTTATTCACAGTAAAGGGCTTCTCCCCCAGATTTATAAGTAGGACCTTGATCTCACCCCTGTAGTCACTATCTACTGTCCCCGGTGTATTGAGGACAGTAATCCCGAATCTATATGCAAGGCCGCTTCTTGGCCTGATCTCCCCCTCGTAACCTTCTGGTATGCCTATATATATCCCTGTAGGTATCAATGCCCGCTCCATAGGTTTTATTATTATAGGCCCATCTATAAATGCAAAGAGGTCCATCCCGGCTGATGACTCTGTTGCATAAAGTGGTAGGGTTGCCCCTTCTTTTTTTGCAACCGACACCCTCAATTTTTCCATATGTCCTCGATTGCTTTTATGTCTGCCTTTCCGAGGATGGTCAGGGATATATCATCCATATCATCCAGCATTACCTCAATAACCTCATTTACATCCCTCTTCTTGATTCTATCTATCTCTCTCAGCGTCTCTTTGATAGGGATGTAATCCCCAAAATATATCTCATTTTTTGCAAGTCTTCCCATTCTTGCATCAGAGCTTTCAAGAGACATGAAGATATTACCTTTTATGTGATTCTTTGAAAATTCAAGCTCACTATCCGTTATACCGTCTCTCCTTATCCGGATTATCTCATCCCTAAGAAGGGCTAAAACCTCAATAACAGACTCTTCAGAGGTTGATGTGGATATGCCAAAGGTTCCTGTATCTCTGTAGCAGTTAACGTATGAGTATATATTGTAGACAAGCCCTCTTTTTTCCCTTATATCCTGAAAGAGATGGGAGCTTGTGCTGCCTCCAATTATAGTATTAAGGACATATAGGCAATAGCGTCTCTTATCCATCTGGCTCAAACCTTCGGTGCCCAGGCACAGATATGTATGTTCTAGATCCCTTTCAATCAAGTTTATTGTCTTTCCAGTGGCAGGTATCCCTGCATCATCTACCTTTGTATCTGACTTGTTAGAGCCTTCAAAGGCTTTTTTAATCTTTTCAGCAAAATCGCTGTGGTCAACCCTGCCTGTAGCTGTTATTATCAACCGTTTTGTGCTATAGAATCTTTTAAAGTAGTCAACAAGTACGTCCCTATTAAACATCTCTATATTTTCCTGCCTACCCAGTATTGTCATGCCAAGAGGGTGATTGCAGAAATAGTATGCATTGAATATGTCGTATATATATTCCTCTGGGCTGTCCTCCACCATCTTTATCTCCTGGGCAATAACATATCTCTCCCTTTCCATATCCTCATCATCAAAAAGTGAATTCTTATACATATCAGAAAGGATATCGATGGCAATCTCCATATCTTTTTTCAAAACCTTTACGTAGAGACAGGAGTATTCCTTACCTGTGAAGGCGTTTATTAGCCCCCCCCTTGCATCTATCTCCCTTGCGATATCATATGCAGTTCTTTTTTGAGTGCCTTTAAAAAGCATATGCTCAATGAAGTGGGAGATGCCATTATTAGACTCTTGCTCAAACCTGCTGCCTGCCTGCCACCACAGGCCCATTGATATTGTTGAAAAATACGGTATTGACTCTGTAACAATAGTTATACCATTATCAAGTATGGTCTTTCTATACATCGCTTTTATCTGTTTTTCTTTTCCTGTTTCTCATTTAAGATAGCCTTTCTTGAGAGCCTTATCCTACCATTTGGTTCCACCTCGATAACCTTTACAAGCATCTCATCCCTTTCTTTTACAATATCAGATGCCTTTTTAACATATCCTTCGGCAAGCTGACTTATATGGACAAAGCCGTCCACGTTAGGCATAATATCTACAACAACGCCTGAATCAAGGACCTTTTTTACCTTACCAAGATAGACATCCCCAACCTCTACCTCTTTTGTCAGTTGCTTTATTATTCTAATCGCCTCGCTGGCTGATGACTCATCATTGGATGCAATGCTCACAACACCAGAGTCTTCTATGTCTATCTTAACACCTGTCTGTTCTATTATACCTTTTATCACCTTGCCTCCAGGACCTATGACATCCCTTATCCTGTCAGGATTTATGTGAATTGTAAATATCCTAGGGGCATAAGGTGACAGTGAATCCCTTGGTTTATTAAGGGTTTTATGCATTATATCCAGTATATGAAAAATCCCCTTCTGCGCCTGGGCAACCGCCTTTGACATAATCTCCTTTGTTATACCTTTGATCTTTATGTCCATCTGAATAGCGGTTATACCATTTTTTGTCCCTGCGATCTTGAAATCCATGTCACCCATATGGTCTTCGTCACCGAGTATATCGGAGAGGACAATCTCGTGCTCATCCTCTTTCACAAGACCCATAGCAATCCCTGCTACTGTATCCTTTATAGGAACCCCAGCATCCATTAATGACAGACAGCCACTACAGACAGTTGCCATGGAAGAGGAACCATTTGATTCAAGGATCTCAGATACAATCCTTATTGTATAAGGAAATTCCTCTCTTGATGGAAGAACAGGGGACAATGCCCTTTCAGCAAGATTTCCATGCCCTATCTCTCGTCTTGAAGGACCCCTGAGCATGGCTATCTCTCCCACAGAAAACGGAGGGAAATTATAATGTAGCATAAAGGTCTTGAATGTCTCGCCCTCGTGGAGTGATTCAACCTTTTGTTCATCCTCTGATGTGCCCATAGTTGTTACTGCAAGCGCCTGGGTCTCGCCCCTTGTGAACAATGCAGACCCATGGGTTCTTGGAAGTATACCCACGGCACATGTTATATCTCTTATCTCATCGCTTTTTCTGCCATCTATCCTCGTTCCATTTGCGATAAGCTGCTGTCTCATTATATGTCTTGTTATGTCCTCAAAACATGATTTTATAAGTATCTCGTCTGTCTCAGGGTATTCTTTTGTAATACTGGCGAATATTGCATTGAGCCTATCTGTCCGCATAGCCTTTGATGATAATGTGAGTGCCTCTATAATATCCGTCTGTATCTTCTGTTCTATCTCTGCCTTTATCTTGCCTTCGCTATCCGATTTCTCAAAGATCCACTTTTCTTTTCCTGCCCTTTCCCTTAATCTGTTCTGACACTCAATCAGGGGGCTTATGTTCTGGTGGCCAAAATGTATAGCCTCTATGAGGTCTTCACTGCTTATAAATTTTGCAGAGCCCTCCACCATTATTATTGCATCTTTTGTACCTGTCATAACTATATCTAAATCGCTCTGCTCTAAATCTTCAAGGGAGGGATTTATTATGAATTTGCCGTCTTTTCTCCCAATCTTTACCCCTGCCATGGGACCCTCAAAGGGTATCTCAGATATCATAAGGGCACAGGATGCACCAAGTATCCCCAATATGGCAGGGTCATTCTCCTGGTCTGCAGAGAGCACCGTTGCTATGATCTGGACCTCATTGTTGAAGCCTTTAGGGAAAAGAGGTCTCAATGGTCTATCTATAAGACGGGACATTAATACCTCTCTATCCGATGGTCTTCCCTCTCTTTTGAAAAAACCACCTGGAAATTTTCCAGCTGCGTAGGACATCTCCTGGTAGTTGACTACAAGTGGGAGGAAGTCCCTGTCCGATTGTTTTTTATCCATTACGGCAGTCACAAGAACCACTGTATCTGCATATCTTACCACCACACTTCCATTTGCCTGTTTTGCGATAGACCCTGTGCTTATACTCAGTTCCCTGCCAGCATAGTCTATCTTGATAATCTCTTCCATCTTTAAACTCCAATCAGATTTTTATTTTCTTAATCCAAGTCTGTCTATTAATTTTTTGTATCTCTCGATATTCTTTTCCTTCAGATAACCAAGCAGCCTCCTTCGTGTTCCCACAAGAACAAGTAGCCCTCTCCTGGAATTATGGTCATTTGAAAATTTCTTAAAATGTTCTGTCAATGACCTTATGCGCTCTGTAAGAATAGCAATCTGCACCTCAGGGGAACCTGTATCCTTCTCGTGGGTTCTGAAATCATCGATTATCCTTCTTTTCTGGGCTGAAGTAAGTGCCATCTCTTCCTCCTTAATTGTTTATAAGTCTTTTTACCTTTATTGTATTTGTTTTTGTGTCAGTGAAACCTATGGCTATTAATTCATTTCTTCTGTTAAACAGTTTGACAAATTCATCATTCCTGTTAATGTCTGTATTGCTCATAATAGGAACAGGCATACCCTGCCTTAAAAACCTTTCGAACTGATTATCTATCGTTACCCTGTTCATGTGGGGAAGGACATCCTTAAGGGGTATCAGGCACCTTTCAAGGTCTGCTTCGTTTTTGATTTCATCTATATCTATACTCATTTCCGATGTAAACTCTCCATGTTTTGTCCTTTTTAAGGAAAAAAGGGTTGCCCCGCAACCAAGGATATTGCCAAAATCATTTGCCAGGGACCTTATATAGGTCCCCTTTGAACATGTTACCTCTATATCCACATATGGATGGGAATAATCTTTTATGGATATATTATAGATACGGACATTCTTCTCAGGGGGGTCAATCTCTATGCCCTTTCTTGCCAGCTTATATAGTGGTCTTCTATTGACTTTTTTTGACGAAAACATAGGAACCTTCTGGGTTATATCCCCTAGAAAACCTCTTAAGACACCTTCTATATCATCTATTTTATATTCAGTCACGGGTTTTTCAGAGAGTACCTTACCCTCTATATCATAGGTATCTGTCTGGACACCAAGCAAAACTCTTGCCTTATATACCTTTTCATAGTCTTCAAGAAGGGGTATCAATTTTACACCCTCATTGATTGCCACAGGTAGGACACCTGTAGCATTCTTGTCAAGGGTGCCTATGTAACCAATTTTTTTAAATCTTGATAACCTTTTCAATCTCCTTATAACATCATATGAGGAGATACCAGGGCTCTTGTCAACTATAAGAAAACCATTCATCTAAATATTTATGACCTCTAAAAATCTTTTTTTTACCTGCTCTATATCCCCATCGACATAACATCCTGCTGCCTTTTTATGTCCCCCGCCGCCGAATAATCTACAGATACCCGCTACATCTGCCCCATCCTTAGACCTCATGCTGAGTTTACATCTTCCGTTGTCCAACTGCCTTATAAGAACCGCTATATCTATCCCCTCAATCTCTTTTAAATATTCTACAAACCCATCTGAATGCTCCTCTGTAGCACCTGTAGCCTGAAACATCTCCCTTGTTATGTATGCTATTACCACCCTCCCATTGCTACATATCTCGATGGTATCCAAAACCTTACCAAGAAGTAGAAACCTCTCTTTAGGATGACTCTCATATACCTTTTCAGCAACAAAAGAGGGCCTAACACCTATCCTTGTCATGTGCTCGCATATACTGAATGCCTTATTGGTTGTATTATCATACCTAAATGAACCGGTATCTGTTAATACGGCAGTGTAAATATTTACTGCCATCTCATGCGATATATCGATTACAAGATATCTAAATAGATCATACATTATCTCTGCTGTAGATGAGGCATTTTCATCTACAAAATTTATATCTCCAAAAATGCTGTTTGTATTATGATGGTCTATATTTACTATAAAGGCATTACTCTTCTTAAGCCCTTCATAGTCCTCTCCCACCCTGTAAAGGTCACCGCAGTCAAGGACAAAAACATTATCATATTCGTCCACCGGCAAGGTATTTAAGATTAACTGATGCCCTGCTGGGCCTGGGAGAAATCTATATTTATATGGTATCTTATCCCTGAAATATACAAACACCTCTTTTTCAAGGGATTTAAGTGCCCAGTAGAGGGAAAAACATGACCCAACAGCATCACCATCAAGGTCAATATGGGTGGTTATAAGAAACCTGCTCCCTTGCTCTACCCTGCTTTTAATCTGTCTTAGCATCCCTCTCCCTTCTTAAAATCTCCTCTATCCTTGCCGCCTTTTCATATGTATCATCGAGAATAAAGATTATATCAGGTGTATATCTTAGCTTTACCCTCTGTCCTAAAAGAAACCTTATATACCCTTTAGACCTATTAAGCGCTGCCATTGACCTTGTTTTTTCATCATCACCACCATAGATAGAACAAAAAATCTTTGCAATCTTAAGGTCTTCGGTGAGTTTTACCTCCAGTATTGTTACAAAACCAAGGCCAGGGTCTTTAATATCCTTAAAAAGTATCTGAGAGACCTCCTCCCTTAGCTGATCCTGGACCCTTAACCTTCTATATCTCATTCCCCAAAATAATAATCTCAGAGTTCGTGTCTATAATCTTGCCTATATACAGAGATTCAATATAATTATTTATATCTTCAATAGCAGCATCAATGTGGTCTTTGTTTATTCCAACAACAGAAAAACCTATCTTTACCCTCTGCCACAGATTATTCTGGCTGAAATCCGCTATGGATATATTGAACCTCATCCTCGTCTTTTCAATAATCTTTTTCACTGCCTGTCTCTTATCCTTTAATGATTGACTATCAGGTAAAAAAATCTCAATCGTTGAAACGCCAACAATCATAATTACCCATCAAGGGTCTGCCTTTCTTTCTCCTGAACAAAAAACTCCAAAATGTCCCCTTCCTGGATGTCATTGAAATTATCCAGGACTATACCACACTCATATCCTGACTGAACCTCTTTGACATCATCCTTAAACCTTTTTAGTGAATCTATCTTGCCTATAAACACGCTGTCACCATCTCTTTTCACCCGTGCAAAGGAATTTCTTACTACCTTGCCCTCAAGGACATAGCATCCTGCGATATTACCTGTCTTTGAAATGGTGAATACCCTTCTCACCTCTGCCTTTCCAATATCAGTCTCCACAATTTTTGGTGCTAATAAACCCTCCATTGCCTTTTTGAGGTCATCGATCATCTCGTATATAATGGAATATGTCCTAATCTCTATCTTTTCGTGTTCTGCAAGGGCTTGTGCCTTGCCTATTGGCTTTACATTGAATCCTATAATAACTGCCCCTGATGCCATGGCAAGATTCACATCTGTTTCTGTTATTGCCCCCACGCCACTATGGACTATCTGTATCTCTACCTTTTCATTAGACATCTTTTTTAGGACCTCTACAATGGCATCTATTGTCCCCCTGACATCGCCCTTCAAAATCACATTGAGAACGACCTTTTCAGAGCCACCCATCTTTGTGTAAAGTTCTTCAAGGGTAGTTCTTGAGCTTTTTATGACCTCTCTCTCCCTAATCTTTTCCTGTCTATACCTTGAAAGCTCCTTAGCGTATCTTTCCTCTGTGGTTACGATAAACCTGTCACCTGCATGGGGCACCTCCTGGAAACCAACCACAAGAACTGGGGTAGATGGGGGGGCAGCGGTTATCCGTTTACCCTTATCATCAATCATTGCCCTAACCCTTCCGAACATATGACCAGCTATAAAGGGATCCTGTATCTTAAGAGTGCCTTCCTGTATTATTACTGTCCCCACAGGACCATGACCCCTGTCAAGCTCTGATTCTATTATAATACCCCTTGCATGCTTATCGGGGTTGGCCTTTAATTCCAGCATATCTGCCTGTAATATTATCAGTTCAAGGAGCTCTTTAATGCCTATCTTCTTTTTTGCTGATATCTTAGCAAATAAGGTAGTGCCTCCCCATTCCTCGGGGATAAGTTCATATGTAGAAAGATCTTTTATTACCCTATCAATATTGGCATTTTCTTTATCTATCTTGTTTATTGCCACAATTATTGGAACATTGGCTGCCTTTGCATGGTTTATAGCCTCTACCGTCTGCGGCATAACACCATCATCTGCAGCAACAACAAGAACAACAATGTCTGTAACCTTTGCGCCCCTTGCCCTCATAGCAGTAAATGCCTCGTGTCCTGGCGTATCTACAAACACAATATCCCTGCCATCCACATTTACTACATAGGCACCTATATGCTGAGTAATGCCTCCTGCCTCATGCTCTGCAACATTGGTATGCCTTATGGTATCCAACAAAAGGGTTTTCCCGTGGTCTACATGACCCATTATTGTTACCACAGGAGGTCTTGGCTTTAATTTCTCAGGCCCATCTTCCTGCCCCTCTTCCATAGCAAGAAAATCATCCTCTATGGATGTAACCTTTTCTACCTCAAAACCAAATTCAGATGCCACAAGATAGGATGTATCGAAGTCTATATTTTGGTTGATTGCTGAAAGCACACCAAGGGAGAGAAGCTTTGCTATTACATCTTGTGCCTTGACGCCCATTTTCTTTGCAAGTTCACTTACTTGAATCTCATCTCTAATTTTTATAACCCTTTTAGCAGGTTTTATCTCCTGAACCTTCTCATCGGTCTCCCTTTTCTCTTCTTCCTTTCTCTCTCTCTTATCCCGTTTTAACGGGCCCCCTGGCTTTGGTCTCTGCCTTTTAAAGGCATAAAACTCATCCTCTTTTATAATAACCTTTTTCTTAACGATACCCTTTTTCTTTAACCTTGTTTCTTCCTGGTCCTGCTCCTCAATCTTTTTAAGCAGCTTCTCTGTCTTTTTTTTCTTTTTTCCCTCTTCCTCACCGCCTAAATCAATACCCTTTTCCAGTTCCTGTTTATAGTGCTCCTCAAGAACCTTTGTGATCTCCTCGCTCTTTTCTTTACCAATAGATTCAATATCACCTTTTGGCTGGTCGGTTAAAAGGTCTTTTATTATTGGTTGCTCTGCCTCTTTTTCTCTTTCTTCGTGTTTATGTTCTATCTCTTCCTTTATTTCTTTAGATTCTGATTCAGTTATGGCTGGCTCTTCGATCAATGAGATAAGTTTTTCATCACCTTTCTTTACTACCTGTATAGTTTTCTTCTCTTTTTCTTTGTCAACCTTGATGGTGGGCTCAATGATGATAGTGCCTCTCTCCTCACCTCTTACCTCAGGCTTTACCTCAATCCTTTCCTTTACCTCAATCTCCCCTTCTTTTATCTCCAGCTTTTCTTTTTCAGCAGGTGAGGGCTGTACTCTTCGCCTTATAATACCAGTGGAGATCCTTTTTTCTATTATTATTTCACCAGTCGGTGAGGTCTTTTCATTCTTCTCTTTCTCCTGGCCCTGATGCCCTTGTTCCTCTCTTTCCCTTCCCTTGACCTTTGCATTGATTTTTTTTGCCTTTATCTTACTAAGCAGGTCCTCATCGGTTAAATTACTTTTAATGGCTGTTAACTTTATCTTTGCCATAATAATATTAAAATAATCTCCTCCTGTAGATTAGTCTCGAGACTTAACTACTAAATTAGCCAATTCTGGCTGTTTATCTTTTGTAAAATCCTGGCTTGATTCAATACTACTACGAGTAGCGGCCTTTGCATTTTCTATTATACGACGGCAATCTTCTATGGATATGCTTGTTATCTTATTCAGTTCTTCTGTGGTAAGCCTTGCTATATCCCGGATATCCCTGAGATATTCATCATAAAGTATCCTTGCAAGTATCTCACTTATATTAAGGGTATCCATAAGCTCATCAATAACCTTTTTAGATGACATCTCCACCTCTGATTCGCTACTTATGTCTATACGCCAGCCTGTAAGTTTAGACGCAAGCCTTACATTCTGACCTTTTTTCCCTATGGCAAGAGATAACTGATCATCATTTACAATAATCTCCATAGAACGAGCATCTTCATTAATGTATACCTTGGAGACCCTTGCAGGTGCCAGCGCATTGCATACAAACTTTGTAGGGTCTTTGCTGTAAGGTATAATGTCGATCTTTTCACCTCTTAGCTCCTGAACAACCGCCTGAACCCTTGATCCCTTGACACCTACACACGCCCCAATTGGGTCAACATCTAAGTCCTCGCTCTGGACAGATATCTTTGCCCTCTCCCCTGGTTCCCTCACTGCATTAAGTATTCTTATTAAACCTTCCTGTATCTCTGGCACCTCGAGCTCAAAAAGCTTCATCAGAAAACCTGGATGACTTCTTGATAGGGTTATTGTGCATCCCTTCTTTTGATTCTTTTCCACGTCAAGGATATATGCTTTTATTCTATCCTTCTGTTTAAATACCTCATTTGGTATGGTCTCCTTAAATGGAAGTATAGCCTCTGTTTTGCCTAGGTTTACTATATAAAAACCCTTTTCTACCCTCTGTATAAAACCTGTAACAACCTCTCCTTTTTTATTTTTAAACTCATCATAGATTACATCGCTTTCTGCATTTTTAACCTTCTCCATTATAACCTGTTTTGCAGTCTGGGCTGCTATCCTCCCAAGCTTTTTTGTATCGAGCTTTGTTCCAATCTTATCCCCAGGCAGACACTCCGGATCTTGTTGTCTCGCCTCATCAAGACTTATCTCTGTTTCAGGATCCTTAACCTCTTCCACAACGGTCTTGAACTGAAAAACCTCTATCTCTTCAAGCTCTTCGTTATATCTTGCCTCAAGATCAAGATTTGCACCAAATCTCTTCTTTGAGGCAGCAAGAACAGCCTCTTCAAGGGCAGAGGTAATCGTGCTTTTCGGTATCCCTTTTTCTTTCTCCACCTGCTCTATAACAAAGTTTAGATTTAAATACGCCATTTCTACCCCTATCTGTGTCTATTATAGGTCAAATTCTAAATTTGCCTTTTTTATAGCATATATCGGTATATTAAATACATCTATTTTTCCTTTAATCTCAATCTCATCCTCTTTTACATCAGTAATCTCGCCCTTGAATTCATTCTTATTATAAATCTTTTTAGATGTTATTACCTTACATTTTTTGCCTTTAGCCCTTATAAAATCTTGTCTTGTTTTTAATGGCCTTGTAAGCCCTAGAGACGAAACCTCTAGGACATAGGGATGGGATATAAAATCCTCAACATCGAGTATTGAGCTCAGTTCCCTACTTATATTCTCACAATCCGACAGGACAACACCACCTTGCTTATCAATGTAGATGCGCAGGAGCCATCTTTTACCCGATGATTTGAATTCTACATCAACCAACTCCAGCCCGTATTCCTCTGTTATTGGCGAAAGGCATTTTTTTACCTTTTCTTTTATTGTCTCTGCAACCTCATCTATCATAATATATCCGCCATTAAACTAAAAAAGCGGGTTCAACCCACTTTAACCTTTTAAATTTAGCATAAATGCCTAAGTATTTCAAGCCTCATTTTTATTGACTTTAACAGGTTATGCAGGGTAAAAAAATGAAAAAAGCGGAGGCTGTATGCATATATCGGTGATAGGTGTTGGCTATGTGGGTCTTGTCACAGGTGCATGTTTTGCTGAGACAGGCAATGATGTGATATGTATGGATATTGATAAGGGAAAGATAGAAAGATTAAAAAAAGGCATTATCCCCATATACGAACCTCAGCTTGGGGAGCTTGTGAAAAACAACCTTAAGGAGGGCAGGCTGAGATTCTCAACAGATATAAAAGAGGCGGTTGAGCATGGTTTGATTATCTTTATATGTGTTAATACACCTCAGGACGAAGACGGCTCTGCTGACCTGAAATATGTCCAGGATGTAGCGCAAAATATTGGAAAATACCTAGAGAAGTACAGGATAATTGTGGTGAAATCAACAGTTCCTGTGGGGACATGCGAGATGGTTAAGGAGACCATATCCAGAGAGCTGGAAAAAAGAAAGGCTGACGTGTCCTTTGATATAGCATCAAACCCTGAATTCCTTAAAGAGGGTATGGCTGTGGAGGACTGTATGAGGCCTGAGCGTGTTGTAATAGGCGTGGAGCATGGAAGGGTAGAGGAGATACTCAGGGAGTTATATAACCCCTATGTGAGAACAGGTGCACCATTTCTTGTTATGGATATAAGGTCAAGCGAGATGACAAAATATACGGCGAACGCCATGCTTGCAACAAGGATATCCTTTATGAACCAAATAGCAACAATATGCGAAAGGGTTGGTGCTGATGTTATGATGGTCATGAGGGGTATAGGCAGTGATTCAAGAATAGGACCAAAATTCCTTTTTCCAGGTGTTGGTTTTGGAGGGTCATGCTTCCCCAAGGATGTAAGGGCATTGATCAAGACATCACAGAATTACGGTTACACACCCACGATATTAGAGGATGTCATGAGGGTAAATGAGGAACAGAGGATCGCCTTTACTGAAAAGATACTGAATTTTTATAATAACAACGTAAAAGATAAGATATTTGCCATATGGGGGCTTGCATTCAAACCAAACACAGATGACATGAGGGAGGCACCCTCCATATATATAGTTGATACCCTTACAAAAAAAGGGGGTTTCTGCAATCTCTTTGACCCCAAGGCCATGGAGGTTGCCCGTGGCATATTCAAAGGGAATAAAAACATCACCTTTGGGCAAAATCAATATGATGTCCTGAAAGATGCAGACTGTCTTATCCTTGTCACTGAATGGCTCTCTTTCAGGGAGCCTGACTTTGAAAAGATGAAAGCACTCATGAAATCAGCGGTCATATTTGATGGAAGAAACCAGTATAACCCTAAGAAGATGCTTGAACTTGGCTTTAAATACACATGTATAGGCAGAAAAAATGTATAGTTATCATTCTTATAATGAACCAAAAAGGATTCTTGTAACAGGGGGTGCCGGTTTTATTGGCTCCCATCTCTGTGAGAGGCTGATAAATGATGGCCATGAGGTCATTGCCCTTGATAACTTCTTTACAGGTACAAAATCCAATCTGGGCAAGATCATTAAAAACCCAAGATTTGAGGTCATAAGACATGATGTAACAAACCCTATTCTCCTTGAGGTTGATTGGATATTCAATCTTGCCTGCCCTGCAAGCCCTATTCACTATCAGTATAACCCTGTAAAGACTATTAAGGTAAATGTCCTTGGGACATTAAACATGCTTGGACTTGCAAAGAGGGTAAGGGCAAGAATAATGCAGGCATCTACAAGTGAGGTCTACGGGGACCCAGAGGTTCATCCCCAAAAAGAGGAATACTGGGGCAATGTAAACCCTATAGGAAAAAGAAGCTGCTATGATGAGGGTAAAAGGGTTGCAGAAACCCTTTTTTTTGATTATATGAGACAGAACAGGGTTGACATAAAGGTTATTAGGATCTTTAATACCTACGGGCCAAGGATGAGACCTGATGATGGCAGGGTTATAAGCAACTTTATTGTCCAGGCAATAAAAAGTGAACCCATAACAATATACGGGGATGGAACCCAGACGAGGTCTTTCTGCTATATAGATGACATGATAGAGGGCATGATAAGAATGATGGATTATGATACAGGCGAATACAAAAAAGGTAGGGACTATACAAAGCCTTATCTCTCAGGGCTTCCAGGGCCTGTCAACCTTGGAAATCCCCAGGAGGTATCCATTCTTGAGACTGCAAAAAGGATTATAGATATAACAGGCTCACAATCTGAGATAATATTCGAAAGGCTTCCTGAGGATGACCCTAAAAGAAGGTGCCCTGACATATCAAAGGCAAAAAAATATCTTAAATGGCAGCCAAAGGTGCCTCTGGAAAAAGGTCTTACGAAAACAATAGAATATTTTTCAGGACAGAAAGGGGCTGCAGTAAAGACAAAAAAATGACCAGGGAAGAGATACTTAAAAAAGATGGTTGGGAAAAGAGATTTGTTGCCTCTGAACCTAGACTATCCGAGATGTCTGAACTCTACAGGGAGATAGGCTTTGAAGTGCTTTTAGAACCGCTTCAGGCTAAAGAGGAATTAAAAGATGATACCTGCTGTGAAAAAGGCTGCACAGTGTGCCTCGATGCAGATAGAGAACGATATAAGGTCATCTATACCCGTCCTTTAAATCCCTGAGATCCAAGCTAAAGACCATGGAAGAAAAAAGAATAGAAAATAACGACCTTGTCTTGATATGCCACAAAGAGAGAAGGTATCTGAAAAAGGTAGAGGAAAATAAGGTATTTAGTGGCAAAGGAGGGACGCTACCATTCATAGATCTTCTCGGTAATCCCTTTGGGAAAAGATACGGTGAATACGAAGTATATAGACCCACCATTGAAGATATAATCATGTTTGGTGTAAAGAGAGATACCCAGATTATATATCCAAAGGATGCGGCCTTCATATGTATGAAACTGGATATTAAAAATGGCTCTAATATCCTTGAAACAGGAACGGGAAGCGGGGCACTAACCATCATGCTTTCTGCCTTAGCGGGTAGCCAAGGCAGGATAACCACCATAGAAAAGGAAGAGAGGCATTTTAAAAACGCAAAAAAGAATATTGAGCGTTTCTGCATATTTGATAATGTGAGGCTTATAAATGCTGATATACTGGATTTCAATGAATCAGACTTTGATTCTCTATTTATAGATGTAAGGGAACCATGGCATTTAATTGGACATCTATGGAATCTACTAAGAGCAAGTGGCGCTATCGGGATGATAGTGCCTACTGCGAATCAGATATCGGAGATCCTCAGGGCGTTTGATAATCATAATGGTTTCGGTGATGTAGAAATAATAGAGATACTCCTACGTAGATACAAGACAGTAAGTGAAAGGGTAAGACCCTTTGACAGGATGGTTGCCCACACAGGTTATCTGATATTCGCAAGAAAACTCATCTAAACAAAAATCAGAGGATTATAAACCTTTTTATGTATTCAACAACCTCTTCTGGTTCATCCATTACCTTAAAAATATTAATGTCCCCAGGGGATATCTTGCCTGTGTCAAGAAGGGTGTTTTTAATCCAGTTAATAAGCCCATCCCAATAAGAAGAATCCATCAAAATAACAGGAAAGGGCTTAACCTTCTTGGTCTGTATAAGGGTTATTGCCTCGAAGCATTCATCAAGGGTCCCAAAGCCACCAGGTAGGACCACGTAGGCTACAGCATACTTTATAAACATGACCTTTCTTACAAAAAAATAACGGAAGCTCAGCCTGATATTAGAATAGGGATTGGGTTTCTGTTCAAAAGGCAGCTCGATATTTAACCCTACAGATTTTGCACCACCCTCTTTTGCCCCCCTATTTGCCGCCTCCATTACACCACCACCACCACCGGTTATTATATTGAATCCATTCTTTGCAAGGATTTTTGCGAGCTTTAATGCCTTTTCATAGAGGACATCGCCCTTTATGCATCTGGCACTACCAAAAATACTTACAGCAGGGTGGACATCAGAGAGGTCTTCAAAACCATCAACAAACTCTGCCATTATGCGGAACAGTCTCCATGCATCCTTTAATGTAAAGTCCTCTATAACATATTGTTTTTCCATGCCATCCCCTTTTTATCTTGAGATTTTGAGCATTTACATATATTATTTATAAGCCGTATGTATGTCAACTTAATTATTAAGGCAACACAGACTCTTGTTTAAAAATATTGCGTTAAGACCCATGAAATCGAAGACTGGACACATCATTAAACCAGCTGTGGTGATGGATTTTAAGACCTTCATGAAGTCTCACAAAGGCCTTAAAATGTAGGCAAGAGATAGAGATTTTATATAAAACTGGATGGAGGTAAAGATGAACAAGGAGATATTCAGGGAATATGATATAAGAGGAACTGTTGAAAGGGATCTAACCGATGATGTGGTAAAAGATATTGGCAGGGCATTCGCCACATACATGCAGGAAAGGGGCAAAAGAAAGGCATCTGTGGGAAGGGATGGAAGGCTTAGCTCAGAACACCTAAAAAATCTCATAGTAGAGGGGATGACAGAATCAGGGATAGATGTTATTGATCTAGGCCAGTGTCCTACCCCGCTTTTTTATTTTTCTCTATTCAATATGGATGTGGAGGGCGGAATAATGATCACAGGAAGCCATAACCCGCCAGAATTCAATGGATTTAAAGTGGCATTTGGCAAGACAACCCTCTTTGGTGAGGAGATACAGGATATAAGAAGGATAATAGAGGCTGAGAGATTTATAAAAGGGAAGGGCATATGTAGAGAATATGGCAATATTGTAGAAGACTATTATAATTACTTAAGGAAAAACATAAAGATCAGCAAAAGTTTTAAAATAGTTGTAGATGCCGGCAATGGTGTTGCGGGCGTTGTGGCTGTGCCGATTATGAGGGAGATGGGGCAGGATGTCATTGATCTTTTCTGTGATGTGGATGGTCATTTCCCCAATCATTTCCCTGACCCCACTGTTGAGAAGAACGTAGTTATGCTAAGAGAGACAGTCCTCAAAAACAAGGCGGATATAGGTATAGGATATGATGGCGATGGAGACAGGATAGGTGTTGTGGATAATGAAGGGAATATCATCTGGGGTGATTACCTCATGATTATATTTGCCAGGGATATATTCAAGGAAAGGCCTGGTGCATATTTTGTTTCAGAGGTGAAGTGCTCAAAAAACCTTTATGATGATATAGAAAAACATGGTGGCAGGGCTGTTATGTGGAAGGCAGGCCACTCGTTGATTAAACAGAAGATGAAGGAATTAAACGCTGTCCTTGGTGGGGAGATGAGTGGTCACATGTTTTTTGCAGACAGGTTTTTTGGATATGATGATGCTATCTATGCATCCCTCAGACTTATAGAGATAATGGAAAAAGATGGTAGGCCTGTGTCAGAATTTTTAAAGGACCTGCCAAGGCTCTACTCAACCCCTGAGATAAGGATTGAATGCCCCGACAGCATTAAATTCCATGTGGTAAAAAAACTTACAGATTACTACAGGGAGAGATACAATATTATTGATATAGATGGGGTAAGGGTGTTACTGGATGATGGATGGGGTCTTGTAAGGGCATCTAACACCCAGCCTGTTCTTGTCCTGAGGTTTGAGGCAGAAACAGAGGAGGCACTTGAGAGGATAAAGAAAATGGTAACAGATGACCTAAAGAGGATAATGGCTGACTTTTAAAAAAACCTATACACAGAATGCAGAATATAGATGATTGAATATCGTAAAAAAATAGTTGGTGGCCTGTAATCCATGAACAGCCATACACTTGAATCCTATAAACAGAAAAGTTTAAGGGTATATTATCTGGTTAGGTTTTATAAAACTGCTAGCGCTATATCATAAAACCTAAAGGACATTAAAAAAACATCCACCAGTATTATAGATATTCCGCATTCGGTGTATGAAGAAAAACGATGAATATATTGCCAAGATATATAACAAAACCTGCACGATATATTGGGGTTGAACCTAACAACACATACAAAAACATAGAGGATGTGAAGGTTAGGTTTGCCCTATGCTACCCAGATATATATGAGGTAGGGATGTCATACTATGGGCATTTTCTCCTCTATGAGCTTGCCAACAGCATAGATGGTGTGTGGTGCGAGAGATGTTTTGCGCCATGGATAGATATGGATAGCTATCTAAGGGAGAATAACCTCCCCCTTTTTACCCTCGAATCCAAGACCCCCCTTAATATGATGGATCTAATAGGTTTTTCCCTGACATATGAATTGAATGTAACCAATGTCCTTAATATGCTCAGGTTATCAGGTATAAGGTTAAGGTCTTCAGAGAGAGAAAGGGGTCCTGTAATAATAGGAGGGGGACCACTTATGCTAAATCCTACCCCCTTTGAGGCTTTTTTTGACCTTATTGTTGTAGGTGAGGCAGAGGGGGCGCTCACTGAAATACTCAAGGGATACAAACTCTTAAAAGGGGAGACAAGACTAAACATCATAAAAGGGTTGTCCGAGTTTGATGGTGTATACTCGCCTTTATTCAAAAGAACAAAGGTTAAAAGGCTCTTTGTAAAAGACCTTAAAGATTCTTTTCATCCTGTAAGGCCATCCTTGCCAGTTACAGGGAGTATACACAACAGGCTCAATATTGAGGTCTCAAGGGGCTGCGGTAATGGATGCCGTTTCTGTATAGCAGGTTTCGGGTATAGACCCTACAGGGAACGGCCTGCTGAAAAGATAAAAGAGATAATAGAGACTGCGCTAAAAAACACAGGTTATGAGGAATTATCCCTTTTATCTTTAAGCACAGGTGATTATAGCGGCCTATCAGAGATTATCAATTATGTAAAGGAGAGGTTTAAAAATATCTCTTTATCCTTTCCCTCACTAAAAATCGGCTCTTTAAAGGAAGGGGATATCGTGACCATAGGGGGTATGGCAAGGACTGGCTTTACCTTTGCTATTGAGGCATCATCCTCCAACCTAAGATATAGACTAAATAAGGATATAGACATAGGATACCTGATAGACCAGATACCAACCCTTAAAAGATATGGCTGGAGAAACCTTAAATTTTATCTTATGACCGGTTTTCCCTGGGAGAAAGAGGGGGATCTCACTAGTATAAAGGAGATAATAAGGGAATTTAAGAAGGTTGGTATAAATATAAATCTTGCCATATCGCCCTTTGTCCCCAAACCCCATACACCCTTTCAGTGGTTGGCAATGGAGGATGAGGAGATATTGCGAGAAAAGATACATATTATAAAAACCTCATTAAAAGGCACTGGCATAAGGGTTAACTACAGGGATATAAAGAGAAGTATTATAGAGGCACTTCTTACAAGGGGCGATGCCACCCTACTACAGCTATTTGAATACCTTGTAGAGAGGGATATAAGACTTGAGGCGTGGAATGAATTTTTCAAACCAGAATACTATCTTGACTGGTTTAGAGAAAAAAATCTGGATATAAGGCAATATCTGGACAAGAAAGACCCATTTCAACAACTACCATGGGATTTCATTGACACGGGTATTGAAAGATCATTTCTTGTGAAAGAGCTTGAGAATGCAGAAGGGGGATATCTAACCCCAAACTGTTACTCATCATGCAGTGGATGCGGACTGGGCTGTGTAGGGCAGGTGGCAGGAGATAAAGGGCAGAGGGCAAAAGAGATACGAGATGGAGATAAACAGAGACCCGAGGAGATACAGGTACATGAAAGCGGTGATGCAAAAAAGGTTACCTTTCGTTATGGAAAATACGGTGTCTCGAGATATATTGGGCAGCTGGATACTATGAATATGCTTCTAAGGGCATTTAGGGCCTCTGGGATTGGCTTGAAAATGAAGGGCATGTATCATCCTATACCAAGGATAACCATGTCTGATGCATTGCCATTAGGGATTGAAACTGTGTGTGAATTTATTGAGATAGAGACAAAAGATTATCAAATGATCAACAAGGACATGGTTAAAAAGATAAATAGATTTCTGCCAAAGGGGATAAAAATATACGAGTTCTTTACTGAGAGTTTAAAAAACATAAAAAAAGAGTATACCTATATACTTATAACAGAAAAAGGTATCTTCCATGAGGGGGTTAATCTGCTTTTAAGGAGAAATAAAAAGATATTCTATTCACTAAAGACAGATAGGATAAAAAGATATATTCAAGGGAATGAATTTACAAGGATCATAAAGGTGGAGGATAAAAAGATATATGGCATCAGAGCTGATAATTAATGTTACTTTCAATGAAATAAGGATGGCTTTTCTCGAAAACGGGGTTCCTGTAGAGTTTTTCATAGAGCGCAAATACGAAAAAAATATAGTAGGCAATATATATAAGGGCAGGGTTTCAAGGATAGTGCCTGGTATGGATGCAGCCTTCATTGATATAGGCCTTGATAAGGCTGCCTTTTTATACGTGGGGGATATAATGCTCGATAGGTCAATGTATGAGGAATTCGATGACCTGGATGCTATAATACCCATTGACTCCAACGAGCGCATAGAAGGTGTCCTTGAGGAGGGACAGGAGATTATTGTCCAGATCTCGAGAGAGCCCATAGGACAGAAGGGAACAAGGGTAACGTCGAAGATAACACTACCTGGCAGGCTTTTAGTGCTGATGCCCTCCACACAGCATATAGGTGTATCAAGAAGGATAGAGGACGAACAGGAGAGAAAGAGACTGGCAAACCTTTTAAAGGATATATGCCCAAAGGGGTTTGGCATTATTGCAAGGACCGCATCAGAAGGCAAGACGGAGGAGGAACTAAAGAGCGACCTGAATTTCTTAAAGAGGATATGGGAGAGCATACTGGAGAAATCAAGACACACCAGGGCGCCGTCTATGCTCCACCAGGACCTCGGCATTATCTTCCGTGCCATAAGAGACCTTTATTCTCATAACCTTAAAAAAATTATCATAGATGACTCCTTAGTGTTTGATAGGGTTAAACAATTTATCAATGAGTATCTACCTGAAGAGAACTGTGAGGTCGTATACTTTGATGAAAAAGACCCTATTTTTGAGGTATTCGGTATTGAGATTGATATAGCCAAGCTTTCACAAAAAAAGATATGGCTTAAGTCAGGGGGCTATATTGTATTCGATTATACAGAGGCGCTGACTGTTATAGATGTGAACACAGGACGATATCTGGGAAAAAAGGGCCTGGAGGATACAATACTTAGGACAAACCTTGAGGCAGTAAAAGAGATTGCATATCAGATAAGACTAAGAAATATAGGGGGCATAATAATCATTGACTTTATAGACATGGAAAAAAAGGAATCAAGGGAGATGGTTTTTCAGGCGCTTATGGATGCCCTAAAAAAAGACAGGATAAAGACCTATGCCTACCCTATAAGTGAGATAGGCCTGGTTCAGATTACAAGAAAGAGGACAAGACACAATATAGTAAATATACTGACAGATGTATGCCCTGTATGTGAGGGTGCTGGTTATATTAAGGCAAAATATACAGTATGCTATGAGGTATTAAGGGAGCTTACAGCTATGTGCAAAAAAGAGGAGGGAAGGTCATATAATGTATACCTCTCACCAGATGTGGCGCGTCTCCTTTATGAGGAGGAAAAGACATCCCTCGAGTTTATAGAACATACATATAAAACAAAGATCAACATATTTGCAAATCCAGAATACAGTATAGAAAATTTCCATATCGAGACAATAAAATGAGAAAAAATCGAACAATTTCACTGCATTCACCTGCAAAGGTGAATCTCTTTTTGAAGGTCATTAATAAAAGAGAAGATGGGTATCATAATATTATAAGCATAGTTGACATCATATCCATCTTTGACAGAATAACAATCAAAGAAGTTGATGATGACAATGTTATTGTCAATGATAATAAGGGGATTCTTCCAGTGGGCAGGGCTAACACACTATTTAAGGCAGCCACGCTTATAAAGGAGAGATACAACATAAAAAATGGTATAGAGATATTTATTGAAAAGAATATACCTATTGGTAGCGGGCTTGGAGGACCAAGCAGCAATGCTGTTGCAGTAATAAAAGGATTGGTGAAATTATGGAATATCAATGCAGAAGAGGTAGAACTTTACAATATTGCAAAAAAAATCGGTGCTGACTGTCCCCTTTTTTTATATGGAAGACACTGTATAATGAAGGGTGTAGGGGAACTGATTAGCCCTCTAAGATTGCCTAAGCTATTTTATGTTATAGTCTATCCAAAGAGGCCAATAAGCACAAAAGATGTATATGAAAGCCTAAAAATCGTGTTGACAAAAAAAGAAAATGATATTAAATTGAGTGTTAATTTCAAATCTGTCCATGATGTTGTAAATGTTCTCCATAATGACCTCGAGAAGGCTGCCATAGCTATGTTTCCTGATATAATAAGAATAAAAGAAAGACTGCTCCAGGCAGGGGCAATGGGATCAATTATGAGTGGCAGCGGCTCATCGGTCTTTGGGATATTCGAAAACAGCGCCAAGGCAGAGAAGGCAGTCCCTGGTGTGTGTGACCTGGGAAATATTTTTACTGCTGAAAGCATAATTTAGAGGCATAATATATAGGAGGGGCAAGGCTTATGGAGATTACAGACATAAAGATTTTTCCTGTCAATGAAAAAAGGGTTAAGGCGTATGCATCTATTGTGTTTGATGACTGTTTCATCATAAGGGACCTAAAGATAATACATGGTGAAAACAAGCTTTTTGTTGCAATGCCAAGTAAAAAAATGAAAGATGGGTCATATAGGGATACAGTGCATCCATTGAATAATGAGACAAGACAGAAGATAGAATCAAATGTTCTTAAGGCATATGAAAAAGAACTGGATAAGATAGCCAAAGAAAAAGAATAAGGATAGGATAATTTAACATAGATTGGGGTGTCGTCAAGCGGTAAGACACAGGCCTTTGGAGCCTGCATTCGGAGGTTCGAATCCTCCCACCCCAGGATTAATGTTTATAAGGGGGCACATAATTTGGATAGGCTAAGGGTATTTTCAGGTAATGCGAACAAAAAACTTGCTGAGAGCATATGCAGCTACCTCAATATAGAGATTGGCAGGGCAAAGGTAAGTAAATTCAGTGATGGCGAGATACAGGTAGAGATTGAGGAGAGCGTAAGGGGAATGGATACATTCCTCGTTCAACCCACGTGTCCTCCTGTAAGTCATAATCTCATGGAGCTCCTGATTATGCTCGATGCAGTGAAAAGGGCATCTGCCTCAAGGATAACCGTTGTGATCCCATATTATGGTTATGCAAGACAGGACAGAAAGGTTGTCCCAAGGACATCCATATCAGCAAGGCTTGTTGCTAATCTAATAACCATAGCAGGGGCATCCCGTATCCTTGCCATGGACCTTCATGCAGGTCAGATTCAGGGATTTTTTGATATACCTGTTGATCATCTCTATGCCCTTCCTGTTCAGTTTAATTATCTAAAGAAGATAACCGGGGATATAGTGGTTGTATCGCCTGATGCCGGTGGTGTTGAGAGGGTAAGAGAGCTTGCAAAGAGACTAAATGCATCCATTGCTATCATAGATAAAAGAAGAGAAAAGGCAAATGTTTCTAAGGTTATGAGTATAGTGGGAAATGTAAAAAATAAGACAGCCATATTGCTTGATGACATGATAGATACAGGGGGGACGATTGTCCAGGCAGCACAGACGCTTATGCAAAATGGTGCTAGCAGTGTATATGCATGTTGCACCCATCCAGTGCTCTCTGGGAATGCCGTGGAAAAGCTAAAGGATTCATCTATACAGGAGCTTGTAGTAACAAACACTATCCCCTTATCGCAGGAGGCAGAAAAACTTAAAAATATTACACTCCTTGATGTGTCTTCCCTTCTCGGAGAGGCTATAAAGAGGATATACAGAGATGAATCAGTAAGTTCACTTTTTATTTAGAAGAATCTTCAAAACTGGAGGAAAAAATGGAAGAGACCATCATTAAGGCAGATATTAGAAAGGGAAGTGGAAAATCAGTAGCACGAAAGCTAAGGGAACAGGGTCACATACCTGCGGTTCTTTACGGAAGGGACACACAAACCCAGATGATAACAGTGTCTGCGAAGGAATGGAAAAAGTTAAGTAAACACCTAAAGAGAAATGCAATACTCAAGATGCAGATTCAAAAAAATGGTGGCACAATTGAAATGCCTGTAATGGTAAAGGATGTTCAGAGGGAGGTATGCAGGGACAATATAATCCATATAGATTTTCTCCATGTCTCCATGGAAAGAAAGATTCAGGTTGAGATACCAATCCATCTTGTGGGAGAGGCAAAAGGATTGATTAACAATGGCATCATAGAACAGCATCTCATGAGAATAGTTGTAGAATGTCTGCCAACTCAGATACCCGACAAAATAGATGTAGACATTACAGACCTCGATATAGGGGATTCCATACACATAAGCGATATATCCTATCCTGGTTTGAGATTTCTCGAAAACCCGGAGATTGCAATAGTAACAGTAATACCACCTGAGACAGAGGAAAAGGTAGCTGCTGAAGAAGAGACAGAGCCAGAAAAGAAGGAGGCTTAAGGCGCTGATTGTTCCTTTTATGCGGTCTCGGAAATAAAGGCTACAGATATTCATTTACAAGACATAATATGGGTTACCTTGCAGTAGAGAGATTTGCCCATAGGTATTCCATCCCCCTTGATAAAAAGATATGTAAGTGTATTGTAGGCATTAAAGAAGACATCATAGTTGCAAAGCCAGACACCTACATGAACCTTTCAGGTGGCCCTGTAGCTGATTTAATAAAACAACACAATATTAAAAACGATGAAATAATTATTATCCATGACGACCTCGATATAGAATTCGGGAGGGTTAAGATAAAGTGGGATGGTAGTGATGCTGGTCATAGGGGTGTCAGGTCCATTATTGAGTCCTTGGGAACAAAAAATTTTTATAGACTAAAGATCGGCATAGGCAGAGACCCAACAATAACACCAGAGGAATATGTGCTTTCAGCCTTCAGAAAGGATGAAGAAGAATGTCTTCATGAAACCCTTGATTTAGCAACTGATGCATTGCACACATTTATCTATGAAGGCAAAGAAAAGGCAATGAGCATATACAACAAAAAATAGAACGTCTATCTTCGCAGGTTTAAAAAAACAGGATTTTTATAATTTTCTAATCAGAAAACCTCAGAGGGTTAAAAGATGTGTTATAGTCATACGCATCCATACCTTCTTTACGCTTAAGAAAATCTACTGCAATATATGTAAAAGGTGTAACAATAGCCTCATATGCTGTCTTGAAAATCCACTGTGAGACAGCCATTGAAAAAAGGGGTTTTAAAGGGACCGTCCCGATAAAAGAAAGGGTAATAAAAACAAATGAATCAAGACCTTGTCCTATTAAGGTTGAGCCTATGGTGCGGCTCCATAGCCACCTGCCTTTTGTTATTATTTTCATCCGAGCAAGGACATAGGCATTAGCAAACTCCCCGACAAGATAGGCAATAAAAGAGGCAACAAGGAGACGGGGTGCAAATCCAAGTATCTTTTCATACGCTGACTGTCCATCCCAGAATGGAGCTGGTTTTATTAGCCCTGCAAGCCATATAAAGATTGTCAGCATAAGATTGCATATAAAACCGAGCCATATGACCTTTCTTGAACGGGAATAACCGTATACCTCTGTGAGTATATCGCCTATTATATAGCTTACAGGAAATATTATGACCCCTGCAGGCAGCACTAGGCCAAAGACATACAACAGTTTTACAGATATTATATTGGATGTAATAATACAGGTTATAAAGATGGAGACTATAATAACAAACCATATGGAATACTGATTGGTGTAAGCCTTTATGTTTTTTCTCTTATCCAAATTATTGCACCACTGCGAGGTCTCTCTCAGCATAAAAATAAAAAAACTCCCCGGGCAGGACTCGAACCTGCAACCTACTGGTTAACAGCCAGCCGCTACTGCCGATTGAGCTACCGGGGAATAGTTATAATTATCTCAAATTCCAAAAGAACATATTCCCTTAGTTTTTCAGTCTGCAACTTTTTTATTACCCAAGGGATGGGTATAAATAAACAATAAAACTTCTCTAATGTCAAGTTTTTAAATCCCATTAGCGAGATGATTGAAGGGGGACTCAAGCACTTGGACGCATCTTGGTGTAAAATCCACCCCACCTCGAACACCTTTTATATAATTTCGGATTTTAGTGTTCGATTAAATCGGATTTTTAATCCTTCCTGCCATACACCATGTGTTATAATACCTTCTTATAAAGGATAAGGAGGGTATGGATAAAAAACACCTCTTTTTTTCATATCTTACATCACCTTTGGTGTACATTAAAGGCATTATAGATCACTATAACTTATTTTTGTTAGAGTAGTGTCCGACCTAAACTGATTTGTTATGGGCATCCTGCGGTCTTTACCAAATGCTAAAGGTGTTATCTTTATGCCAGGTGGCGATTGCCTTCTCTTGTATTCGCTCTTATCAATCATCTTTATGACCTTGTGAACTATATTTGCAGCTATTCCTGTATAGACTATAATATCATCGATACTTTTATTTTCTTCCACATATGCTTTAAGAATAGTATCAAGGAGTTCATATTTAGGAAGTGTGTCAGTATCTTTTTGATTGGGTTTTAGCTCAGCAGAAGGTTCCTTTGTGAGCACCCTCCTGGGAATTATCTCATTTTTTCTATTCCTATATTCACAAAGCTTATACGCCATTGTCTTTGGTATGTCCTTTATAACTGCAAAACCACCTGCCATATCACCATATAAAGTAGCATAACCTACGCTCATCTCTGATTTATTACCTGTTGTTAAAACAAGCCAACTGAATTTATTAGAAAAAGCCATCAGAATGTTTCCCCTTATGCGTGCCTGGATATTCTCTTCTGTTATGCCTTCGTCTAATCCTTTGAAAAATGGATTAAGGGAATAAAGATATGACTCGAATATAGAATCAATGGGGATTTCATAAATTGTAATGTCAAGATTTTTTACAAGTCTAAAGACATCCTCTCTTGACTCATGAGAGGTATATTTAGATGGCATAAAAACACCGAATACATTTTCATTCCCTATGGCATCACAAGCTATGGTGCATACAAGGGATGAATCTATTCCTCCGCTTAAACCTATAACTACTTTATTAAATTTATTTTTAAATACATAATCTTTCAACCCCAAAACAAGGGCTTTGTAAATCTCTTCTTCTGGCTCCAAATAACTAAATATCTCAGAGAAAATAGGATCCCTTTTCTTTTTTGGAATACTATCTGATATCTTAATAATCCTATGAGACCAGCCCTTCTTCTTTGAACTATCCTCTTCTTTTTTAAGGGATGCTAAAGGAATATCTCCATAGAGGATACATTCAACAAACTGGTTTGCCCTTAATATGACATTCCCTTCCTTATCCAAGAGCATGCTCCCCCCATCAAATACAAGCTCGTCTTGACCCCCCACCATATTGGTATAGGCAATAAACACGCCTGATTCCCTTGCCTGAGACCTCACAACCTCTTCGCGTACCATAATTTTTCCATCCTGATATGGCGAGGCGTTTATATTTATTATCAAGGCGGCAGATGCCATTGCCTGGAATCTTGTGGGACCCTCCTTGAACCAGATGTCTTCACATATATTTACCCCGAATTTTATCTGTCCGTATTGAAAAACAATAGGTTCACCACCTGGTTTAAAATATCTCTTTTCATCAAATACACCATAATTGGGAAGTAGCGCCTTATGATAGATGCCATATACGGCACCTTTATATATAACAGATGCGGCGTTATAGACTCTATCCTCTTCCTTGTCTATAAAGCCGCATATAACTATTACCTCACCAACATCCTTTGATAACTCCTTTATCATATTTATATTTTCACGAACAAAATGGGGCTTAAGAATTAGGTCCTCAGGGGGGTATCCTGTAATTGCAAGTTCAGGAAAACATATTATATCTGCATCATAAGATTCAGCCTTTTGAAGGTAATCAAGGATTTTATCTTTATTTCCTTTTAGATCACCTACTGTTGGATTTATCTGGCACATGGCAATCCTTATGCTATCTGTCATATTTTACCCCTATGCTGTTACATATTTTATTTAAAGTATAGTGTTCCTGAAGGGCTGTTACATGAAGCTCTTCGCCCATAAGGGTTGAGATTGCATTAGCTACTGCCCTTGCACCTGCTATGGTGGTAAAATAAGGGATATTATATACAAGTGCTGCCTTTCTTATATAATATGATTCCTTTACTGATTTTGCCCCTTTAGGGATGTTTATAATCATTGCTATCTCGTTATTTTTAATCCTGTCAACCACATTGGGCCTACCCTCTGTCATCTTTTTGATTGTCTGGGCATTGATGCTGTTTTCATTTAAAAACCTTGCAGTCCCTTTGGTTGCCATAATATTTAAACAGCACCCCGCCAGTATCTTTACTGCTGGCAATACGTGGGGTTTGTCATCATCGCTTACGCTTATAAACACTGTACCTCTTGTGGGGAGTGTATAACCGGCTGCAAGCTGGGATTTTGCAAATGCCCTTCCAAAATCACAATCAGTGCCCATAACCTCGCCGGTAGATTTCATCTCAGGCCCCAGAATTGTATCCACCCCTGGGAATTTTATAAAAGAGAACACAGCCTCTTTTACTGATGTGTAGGCAGGGATTATCTCTCCTATGGGTCCCATGTCCTTTAGTTTTTTCCCTACCATAAGTCTTGCAGCAATCTTGGCCAATGGTCTGCCTGTAGCCTTACTTACAAAAGGCACGGTCCTTGATGCCCTTGGGTTTACCTCAAGGATATAGATATCACCACCTTTTACGGCATACTGACAGTTCATAAGCCCTACCACATTTAATTCTTTTGCAAGGAGGATAGTCTGTCTTTTTATCTCATATATTATGTCTTGAGATAGGGAGTAGGGAGGTATAGAGCATGCTGAATCACCTGAATGGATGCCCGCCTCTTCTATATGCTCCATGATGCCTCCAATTACCACATCATCGCCATCGCTTATAGCATCTACATCCACCTCAATGGCATTCTCAAGAAATCTATCAATGAGGACCGGATGCTCAGGAGATGCCTCTACTGCCTTCTTCATATATGACAAAAGGCTTTCCTCATCATAGACTATCTCCATTGCCCTACCACCGAGGACATAAGATGGCCTTACCATCACAGGATAGCCGATAGCCTTTGCCACACCCAGTGCCTCCTCAGGCGTCCTTGCTGTCCCACTTTCAGGCCTTCTAAGGTTCAATCCTGTCAAGAGTTCATCAAATCTTTGTCTGTCTTCAGCCCTGTCTATAGAATCAGGAGAGGTCCCCAATATATTAACCCCTTCCTGAGCCAAAGGGACTGCAAGCTTTAATGGGGTTTGACCTCCAAACTGAACGATAATCCCATATGGTCTTTCCTTTTCTACAAGGGACATCACATCTTCGAATGTCAGTGGTTCAAAATATAGTCTATCAGATGTGTCGTAATCTGTAGACACTGTCTCAGGGTTACAGTTGACCATTATGGTCTCAAATCCCTCCCCTTTTAATGCAAGGGCAGCATGCACACAGCAATAATCAAACTCTATTCCCTGGCCAATCCTGTTGGGCCCACTGCCGAGAATCATTATCTTTTTTCTATTTGTTGGGCTTGATTCGCACTCAAGGATGGTTTCGATGGAATTATTTTTATCATTAGCAAGATAGAATGGTTTTTCATAGGTTGAATATAGATAAGGTGTATACGCCGGAAACTCTGCTGCACATGTATCTACTGTCTTGTAGACAGGCGCTATACCTGCCTTTTTCCTTGCCTCTCTTATATCTTTTTCTTCAGAGTTTATTATTCCGGCAAGGAATTTATCTGAAAAGCCAAGTTCTTTAGAAAATCTTAATAAAGAGGTATCGTTGAGGAATTGATACCCCTTAATGTGTTTTTCAAAATCTACAATCTCTTTAATATTATTTAAGAACCACAAATCTATTTTTGTATATTCATAAATCTCATCAACAGTTATTTTGTTTTTTAATGCTTCTACAATATACCAGAGCCTTTCCGAATTTGGAGTTCTTAATTTTTCAATTATCAAATTCATTGAAATATTTTCTCTCATAAAGCTTTTTTTAGTAAGTCCATACTCATCTATCTCAAGGGATCTTATTGCCTTTTGTAGTGCTTCTTTAAAGGTTCTACCTATAGCCATTACCTCCCCCACAGACTTCATCTGTGTTGTGAGGGTCTGGTCTGACTCAGGGAACTTTTCAAAGGCAAATCTAGGGATCTTTACAACAACATAGTCTATTGTAGGTTCAAATGAGGCAGGGGTCTTCTTCGTTATATCATTTGGTATCTCGTCAAGGGTATATCCTACAGCGAGCTTTGCTGCTATCTTTGCAATGGGAAATCCTGTAGCCTTACTTGCAAGGGCAGAGGACCTTGAAACCCTCGGATTCATCTCGATAACATACATCTTTCCATTTATGGGGTTTATGGCAAACTGGATATTTGACCCACCTGTATCTACGCCTATCTCCCTTATTACCTTGATTGCCCCATCCCTCATTATCTGATACTCTTTATCTGTCAGGGTCTGGACAGGGGCAACGGTTATAGAATCCCCAGTATGGATACCCATAGGGTCAAGATTCTCTATGGAACATATGATGACCACATTATCCTTTTTATCCCTCATGACCTCGAGTTCGAATTCTTTCCATCCTATTACAGATTCCTCAATAAGTATCTCATGATAGGGGCTTGCATCAAGGCCATACTGGGTATATCTTTCAAACTCTATTCTATTGTAGGCAATGTTTCCTCCTGTGCCCCCTAATGTAAAAGATGGTCTTATAATAAGGGGATAGCTTATATGTTCCGCTATCTCCATTGCCTCTGAGACTGATTTGGCATATCCACTTTCAGGTACAAGAAGCCCTATCTTTTTCATTGCCCCTTTAAAGAGGTTTCTATCTTCCGCCTTTTTTATAGCCTCCACATTTGCCCCTATCATCTCAACGCCGTATCTTTCCAGATACCCATCCTCAGCTACCTTAAGAGACACATTTAAGGCAGTCTGACCTCCCAATGTGGGAAGAAGGGCATGAGGTCTCTCTTTATCTATAATCCTTTCAACGAAATATGGTGTGATGGGCTCAATGTATGTTGCATCTGCCAGCTCAGGGTCTGTCATGATTGTTGCAGGATTTGAATTGATAAGTATTACTCTGTATCCCTCTTCTTTTAACGCCTTACATGCCTGGGCACCAGAATAGTCAAACTCGCATGCCTGGCCTATGATGATAGGCCCTGACCCTATAATGAGAACGCTTTTTATATCATCTCTTTTTGGCATCATCTACCCTCTTAGTTAGTGGGCTTTTGTGGTCATGCATGATCTCTATGAATAATTGATACAGATAATTTGCATCGTGGGGTCCCGGGGATGCCTCGGGGTGATATTGCACAGAGAACACAGGGAGTTCTCTGTGGGCAATGCCTTCTACGGTCTTATCATTGAGATTTATATGGGTTATAACCGCTATATCTTTCAAGCTATCCATATCTATTGCAAAGCCGTGATTTTGAGAGGTTATCTCAACCTTTTTTGTCCTCAGATCCATCACAGGCTGGTTGCCACCTCTATGACCAAATTTTAGTTTGTATGTTTTTCCACCTAAGGCAAGACCCAAGAGCTGATGACCAAGACATATACCAAATATGGGCTTTTTTTCTATGAGGTGCCTGATATTTTTTATGGCATATTTTACAGGCTCAGGATCCCCCGGGCCATTAGAAAGGACAATGCCATCAGGGTTTAAATTCAAGACATCTGAATAGGGGGTATGGGCAGGTACAACAGTAATATTACATCCGATGCCTACAAGATTCCTCAGGATGTTATACTTTACGCCAAAGTCATAGACTACCACATTGAAT
>JGI12104J13512_1000300_pt1 | contig 45909 bp, 65 predicted proteins | sample TerdegcTABiofilm_FD_13512 | JGI IMG/M metagenome (IMG submission 13512)
CTTAAGGATGATTTCCGCAAAGAGGATAAATTCGCAGGAGCAGATTTCAAGCCTCAATTTGTTGTTTCCGGCGAGATCAGCTCAATATACAAAAAGAACGGTAGGGTAAGAAAGGTTCACAACCTGATCCTTCTACCCGGCCTGGAGCATGCCGGATCAATATCGCACCGGCTTGAGGCCATAGGCAATTTGCGTTCTGACGGCAGGCCGATACTGGGCCTTGACAGCAGGGATCTGCTTGAAATAGTGCTTGATATGTGCCCGGAGGCTATATTTATACCTGCTCACATATGGACCCCCCATTTCTCCCTGTACGGCGCATATTCCGGCTTTGACGACATTATGGAGTGTTTCGGTGACCTTACAGGCTATATTTATGCGCTGGAAACGGGCCTTTCCTCAGACCCTCCAATGAACTGGCGCCTTTCCGCGCTGGATGATTTCACGCTGGTTTCCAACTCGGACGCGCATTCCCCGGCCAACCTGGGAAGAGAAGCAAACATCTTTAATACCGGGCTTTCTTATCAGTGCATGTTGAACGCGTTAAAAAACCGCGGCACAAAGGAGTTCCACGGTACAATAGAGTTTTTCCCGGAGGAAGGCAAATACCACTACGACGGGCACAGGGCGTGCAAGGTGTGCTGGAAGCCTGCGGATACAAAAGCGGCGGGAGGCATATGCCCTGTATGCGGCGGCAGGATTACAGTCGGAGTGCTTCACCGGGTTGAAGCCCTTGCAGACAGGGAAGAGGGGTTCGTACCACCGGCGGCAAAGCATTTTGAAAGCCTTGTTCCGCTTCATGAAGTAATAGCTGCCTCAATAGGTTATACTGCAGCCAGTGTGAAGGTGAAGAAAAAGTACGATGAACTGATCCGGAACCTCGGACCGGAGCTGTTCATACTCCGTGAAGCGCCGCTAAACGATATTGAGTTGGCGGCAGGGCCATACATAGCTGAAGGCATCCGCAGGCTGAGGTGCGGCAAGGTTGAAATACAACCCGGATTTGACGGAGAATACGGCAGAATCAAAATAATGGACAAAAGCGAAATAGATATGCTTTCCGGCCAGTTATGCATTCTTAACGATATACCCGAAACGATTGAGAACATAAAGGTTCCGCCTGGTGAAGCGGAACCGGCGCCGGTTTTAGCGGATACCTATCCGCCAGACGGCGGCGAAGACGCTATTGGAACTGTTCCCTCGGATATTCCCTACGGGTTGAACCAAGAGCAGTGGGAAGCCGTTTCATCCTCCAGCCCGGTAATTGCGGTAATAGCCGGGCCCGGAACCGGAAAAACAAAAACACTGGTATGCCGTATCGCCTACCTTGTTGAAAAATGCGGTATACATCCCTCGCAGGTAACCGCCGTTACCTTTACCAACAAAGCTGCAAACGAGATGCGCGTCCGTCTGGAGAAGCATTTTGGGGACAAGCGGACAGCAGGCGCGATGACAATCGGGACATTCCACTCCATATGCCTGCAAATTTTGTCCAAATGGAAGGGCAAAAATAACATCACTATTATTGATGAATATAATGCCGTTTCAATAATCGAAGAAATATTAAAGGACATGAAATTGAAAATTTCTCCGCGGGCTGTCATGAGAGGGATCTCGATTATAAAAAGCGGTGTATCGCCGGCAGGAGATCAGAAAAAACCGGACGTTCCGGCAGAGGTATACGATTTATATTGCTCACAGCTTGAACGTTACGGTGTAATGGACTATGACGATATTCTCCTTGAAGTCCTCAAGCGGTTTGAGTCTGTAAACACAGGGGGTATGTCGGACAGGAGCCTGGAAAATTCTTTTTCATACCTGCTGGTGGATGAGTTCCAGGATATAAACGGGGTTCAATACCGCTTGATAAAAGAATGGGGCAGAAATAGCAGGAGTATTTTTATTATAGGTGACCCTGACCAGTCCATTTATGGTTTCAGGGGTTCGGATTTCCTCTATTTTGAAAGGTTTAAGGAGGATTTCCCCGGTATCCGGCACGTCCGGTTGACTCAGAATTACCGCTCAACACCCGAGATAATCATTTGTGCCAAATCGGTAATCTCAAAGAAAGCTGCAGGTGGGCGCACCTGTACCCTCGACGCAAAAAGGGAAAGCGGCACTAAAGTACGTCTTATAGAAACCAACGATGAATTCTCGGAGGCGCTGTTTGTTGCAAAAGAAGTAAACCGTATGGTTGGCGGTATTGATATGCTTGATACGCAGAAACTGTCGGCACCCAAAAGAAAAAGGCCTACGGTAAAACACCCAAAAGGCTTTTCCGATATTGCCGTATTATACCGTACCAATCGTCAGGCGGAAATTCTGGAGCAGTGCTTTATAAAAGAGGGTATCCAGTATGTGGTCGTCGGGCGGGACGAGTTTCTTTCGGATAAGCCGGTCCGTGAGGCGATTGCGTTTTTCAGGTTTTTACTTAACCCAAAGGATATCGTTTCCCTATTGGTATGCCTTAAAGCAGAAGACATATATTCGGCAGACCTGAACCAAAAAATCCTGGAAAGTTACGTCGCAGGTGAGAAAAGCGTATCATCCCTCGCAAGGATCATGGAAGGGATCCGGCTGCCGCTGCACAAACCGGGCAAACCACAAAACTTCATAGAAATGCTGAGAAAATATGAACCTGTCATCAATAAAGAAAAGCCGTGTAAGATTATAGATTCCTGGATTAGCGACAACAGTCTGTCAGGCATAAAGTGCATGGAACTGCTTTTAAATACGTCTGTTATGCATAACGAAATGTCTTCTTTTATCCAAAACCTTGTGTTAGGCCGCGAAAGTGATGTTGTCCGCAGCGGCAGCAAGGTTTATTCTCCGGATGCGGTTCCGTTAATGACCATGCATGCGGCAAAAGGCCTTGAATTTCCCGTAGTGTTTATTTGCGGCGTAAACGACGGCATGATTCCTTTAAGGAACAGCAACCCCGACTTTGATATTGACGAGGAGAGACGACTTTTCTATGTCGGGATGACCAGGGCACAGGATGAGCTTATACTTTTGACGTCCCGCACCCCATCTCCTTTTGTTGCCGACATGTCTGAAGAGCAACTTATAAGAGAGAATGCTATTATGCGAAAGCAAGTGCCTCAATATAAGCAAGTCAGCCTTTTTGACTAATTGATAGATTGGGATAAGGATGACCTCGTGTCCCATGCCGAAGCCGGTAAAAGACATGGTAGTAACTGTGTTTCATAATTTCTCTGGTAACTATCCAGATTTGTAAGCTAGGAAATGGTCAAAGTTACATATATTGCTTGTAAACTCGACTTTCGTCCTGTGAAGGTTTGAGTTTATAATTATTTAGAAAGTCAATGGTTATAAACTGATAAGTAATCCTGCTCGACCTGATGCTGCCCGTGATTAACGGTCTGGGATGTCTGCCGCGAGATTCGTAAAAAAGTGATATGCCTGTAATCATGCTTACGGTTAAAGGTGAAGATGTCGATAAAATTGTAGGCCTCGACCTGGTATGGGGCTCGCAGTATTACAACTCCGTTATAATGCAAAAAAAGGGGGGGCTTGATGTTCATGAAAAAACTACCGCTATTATTGACATTAGCCGTTCTGGGACTGGTTATTCTCCTTTTGGCGGCGGGGTGCCGTTACGGAAGTGCGGAACCAAAGCCGCAGGAAGCGGGAAAACCGTCGGTTAGTACGGACCAGGGTGAGACTAAAACCACATTAACGCTTTATTTTTCTGACAAAGAGGCACAGTACCTTGTGCCGGAAGTGAGAGAAGTGGTTAGAAATGGAATCAGTATTGAGGAAGCTGTTGTCAAGGAACTGATAGCGGGACCTGCCGATACCGCGCACGGACGTACTTTGCCGCAGGAAACCAGGCTTATTTCCATATCGGTGGTCAACGGCACAGCCTATGTAAACTTTTCGAAGGAGTTAAAGACCAAGCACTGGGGCGGTAGCGCCGGCGAAATCATGACGGTGTACTCCGTGGTGAATTCTCTCGCCGGGTTGCCGGGCATTAATGAAGTGCAGTTCCTTATCGACGGCGCCAAAGTGGAAACTTTATCCGGGCACATAGAGCTGAACAGGCCGCTCCAGCCGAACTGGCTCCTGGTTCGGACCGGCCGTTAAATCTTAGCCCGGTTTAGATAGACATGAACAAGTTAAGAGAAGCCCGGGCCGCTGTGGACAACGGACGGGGCGCAGAGGGGTGAGGTGTTGGTAGAAGTGGGCGGCGAGGTATGATATTATTAGCAGAAAGTATTAAGGAGATAGGTTGTAGTTATGGAAAAGCTCGTAACTATCGCAACATTTCTTAATGTCGCTGAAGCACACATCGTAAAAGGACTGTTAGAAAGCGAGGGGATTCAAGTCTTTATTTACGACGAACAAGCGACCATGTACAGTCCAAACTATGTGGGTGGTGTAAGACTGGTAGTTAAACAGTCAGATGTGGAAAATGCAAAAAGAATTATTCAAACTACTGTGTGATAAGGTCGACAGACACTATGCACTATGGTTGAAATTAATCATAAACAAGAGCGTGGGGGAGAGTCAATCCCCATCACGCTCTTTATTATCTACGATATATGAAATAAGATGGCAATTATTGGCAATACAACTAACCAACAATGAGTACGAGAAAACGGCTTCTGTTTGACTGCAAACATCGCCAGCACAACTACAGCCAACAATTCCAGCCAGCTTATTACTCCAGTTGCTATATCGCCTCTAAAACTCAACAATTTTCCCCACTGCCAGCCATGCTTTCCGAGCAATGCGAGAATCCCGTGGAAAGTCAAAACCACAAAGCTGGCAAAGGCCAGTGAATGGTGATAACGAGCAAAAATTGCCGTTACGGGCTGAGATATTCTCAAGCGGCGAATGACGAAGGGGACTAAAGTACCGGTAAAAAGTAAGAGGCCGAGCCATCCGAGAAATTCTATAATTATAAATCACCTCATCTATTAGCTTAAAAAATTATCTTTTTTATAAAGAACATGCTTCTCCATTCCGGTCACCCGGACTGCGGCACTCCCATAGGGGGTAACCTGCTAAAGGAATTATTGTCTTTAACGGTTATTTTTTTACCATCATCTATAAATATTCGTTTTGTGGATGCCTGTTGCGAAGCAAATCCAATGTCCAAGACTGTTTGCGGAAAGTGACTTCATATTATGTTATGTTAAAACTCTATTCATCAGCAACCTGTGTGTCCAAACCTAATTTATTATTTTCCAATTCCTCAATTGATCGCCTAACATCATCTGGAATAGCTAATTTGGTATTTTTGCGGAAATCATAGCAAACTATAATGTCTTGCGCCTCTGCTATTAATTCATTTTTATCATTATAAATTCTGTGCTGAATTCTAAAACTTGTATTTTTAATATAATCAACCTTTGAATAGACTGTTACCTGTCCAGGATAAAATAGCTCTTTATAATATTGACAATTTATAGAAGCTAATACCGGGCCGATTTTTTTTTCTGCCTGAGACTGCATCAAACCAATGGCTTCCAAATATTTAACCCTTGCCGCCTGAACATAATTTAAAATCGCCACATTGTTTACATGTCCAAAAAGATCCATTTCAAACCAGTCAATACGGATCTCTAATTTTTTTGAATAATCTTTCATTAAAATAAATACCCCCGTGTGGAAATTGTCTAATTTTAACTTTATATTTTTAAGTGTATGATTTTTTATATATAATAATTTCAACATGGGATTTAGTAAATCCTTCTTTAATTGCATTTGTAATAACTTGTTACCAAACATTCGATGCGTAAGCTTTGTTTTTCTTTTGTCCGAAAGAGGTGGTGCGATGTCGGCTCGCTCCAAAAACGAAAGGGGTGGAAATAAAATCCACCCCTCAAGTCCTTGAAAATTGGTGCCCGAGACCGGAATCGAACCGGTACGGTGATTGCTCACCGCAGGATTTTAAGTCCTGTGTGCGCGAATTTTGTTTCCTTTCGGAAATCCTTTATTTATGCCGTTTTCAATGATCCAGGTATATCAGGCTTTTCCCTGTGTTTATCGTTTTTGATATTTTGGTTTTTGTTTCCGATAGTAAATATTTTATTTTAAAAACTTTAATCAGCCGTCATTTTAGCCGTCAAGATATTGTTGAGTTTATTGGCACTGTGCTGATCCATATCGTCAACAATATGCTGGTATTTCTTAGTCATCATTAAATTACTATGCCCAAGCCTAGCCGATGCTTCCCGCTCTGTGACACCATGTTTGAGCATCATTGTTCCATTAAAATGCCGGAGATCGTGAAGCCGGATGCGAGGTAGACTGTTGTCAGTCAGAAAATCCTTAAAAAGTCGGCTGACGCTACCAGGATTGTAGTCTTCGCCGTTTAGCTTTACATACAGCTTGCCAATTCCTCGAAGCTGTTTTAATCGGGGGATAATAATTGAAGGGATCGCTACATCCCTGATGCTTGTCTTGCTTTTAGGTTCTTTGGTTATGGTACCGACTGAAGTAGGCACAACATTATTTCGGACATGCAGCACACCCGCATCCAGGTCAATGTCATTCCATGACAAACCCAGTAACTCTCCACGCCTAAGCCCACACATCCCCGCCAACAAGATGACAGCTTCCATGCGGTGGCCTTTGAGCTTGTCCAGTAGTGTGGAGTATTGTTCTTCCGTCAGTATAGTAGGCTCATATGGTTCTGGACTAGGGGCGTCAACTCCGTCGCATGGGTTCCGGCTCATAAGGCCGTCTACAACAGCCTTTTTAAAGGCCCGGTGTAAAATTCTATGTTCTTGGAGGATTGTCTTGTTTTTAAAGCCTTTCTCGCGTTCTGAGTTGTAGAATTTTTGGATGTGTAGCGGCTTTAATTCAGCTAGTTTAATATTGCCTAACTCCGGGACGATATGGTTATTAATATAGTTCCGATAGCCGTCCAGGGTAGTTTGCGCCAGGTTCCGGCAGTAAACATCCAGGTACTTTTTAAGCCATCCTTCAACGGTTACTTTCCACAAGTCTGAGTAATCCCCAGCTTCTATCTTTTCTATGAAAGTATTTCTTTTCCGCTTAGCATCGGAACCGTATTTAGCCGTACCATAAAATGACTTTTTCTTTTCCTCTCCAGTGTCCGGGTCTATGTAGACAACATACGACTCCCAGCGCCCATCCTTCCGCTTATAATCCCCTGTTCTCATTCCAAATCACCTTCCCAATTATCTTTACCATCTGAGGGTTCGGATGTCTGGGTGTATATTTTGGATTTATTGAGCGCAACTCGATGTCACCATTATTTTGATAAAATTTCTTGCACACAACTTCTCCATCAATTTCTATAACTGCAACTTCTCCGTTCTCAACTATCGGCTGTTTACGAACAAATACTATACTGCCATCCTTGATAAGTGGTTCCATACTGTCGCCCCTCACGGTAAGGGCGCAGTCTGCACCTTTGGGGACATGCTGAACAGAAATAGTGTCATAACTGGGATCGCCATACGACACTCCAGCGCCCGCAGCAGTTTGACCAAGTAACGGGAAATCTATGGTTTTTGGCTCAGTTTTAGATTCTCTGTTTAAAATAAACAAAGCAAAATCTTCAACTTCACGCTTGCCGATGGCGGAAAGTTTTTCATAGATATCAGTGAAAGACGGTTCATAGAACGATTTTCTAATATTTGTGGCGCCAAAAAGCCATTCACTGTTTACATCGAGTGCCTTTGCTATTTTTAACATATTCATGGCTTCAATTTTTCTGTCAGGGATTTTAAAATACTTGCTAATTGTGCCGGTACTAATACCAGTCATTCTTGCTAAGTCTGCTTGCTTAATATCCTTCTCTTTCATTAATTGAGCCAGTCTTTCCTGGAAAATCGTCACGTTAATCACCTTTTCATTAGTTTTTTAGTATTGTACCCCATACAGGAAATAAAAATCAATATTTTATTTCCTGTTGGAAATTTATTATTTAGTCAATATTGACAAACGGAAATTAAAAGGTTAAAATTACTTCCAGATGGAAGTAATGGAGGTGAATAACATGGCGGTTAGAAAAATAGCGAGCAGAAAACTAAAAGGATTAATGGTCGAACACGGTATTACCCTGAAAGATTTGTCCAAAAAAATCGGCATATCGGAAAACTCCTTGGTGCAAAAAATTAACGGCCATCGTGACTGGTGGTACTGGGAAATGGTCTTAATCGCGAAAGAATTTGGTTATTCCGAAGTGCAGACAGTATTTCCGGAAGTCCATGCTGCAGCAACGAAAGCCAGTTAAATAGCTCGTTAACCAACAACCAACCGGAGGCCCCGCCTCCGTAATAAAATACCCTATTGTGCTGGTAGTAAATACCTCGCCAGGATATTGTATGCAAACTGATTTTAGATTATGGCGGAAAGGTGGTGAAAAAGAATGGCAGATAAACAGCTATATAGCATAGTTTTGAAAAGCGACAATGAAAAATTAAATAAAACATATGAAGCTTATCTGAAAGCCAAGGAAGCTTTAATGGAATGCCTTTATGATGAGGGCATTGTCGTTGAAGTAAAAGAAAAAACCGCCAGTGGCAACTGACGGATTGCGGACGCTTTACTTTGATAAATGATTAATGAGGATATTTTTAAAACTTGTAAGAGCTTTTACGGTTTCATCCCGGAGCTTATTAAGGTTTTGCTTATTCACAGGTGCGTCGTATGAAGCGTCTGAAGATAAGCTAACATATTTTAGTTTTTTGATTACGGAGTCTAATTCAGAGCTTAAACCTTGTAAATCTTTCAATATCTTTACACCTCCCTTCCTCGTTTTGGTAGTCTGGACAACTGCCAATTTCGACAGCAAGGGAGGAAAATCCTACCTCAAGGAGGTGAGACCAATCGACACGCAAGATTATAAATATTCCTGTCCAATACCGAACCCGCGGGCGCAGGTATGACGATCTCATCGCTCCGCAGCAGAATCTTTGGGATAGGCTGGATGCTCTAATCTGGCGCGACAATGCGAAGCTGAACAAAGCAACGGTGGTGGTTTGCTTGCTAGCAATAGGGTACTTTGTTGCAAGGCTATTTTGGTGAGAGGAGGTGTTAAAAACCATGAATAAAGCCCAGCTGAAAGACCGCCTGGATTGCCAGAGTGCAGATTGCCAGTACCTGGAGCGTTGCAAAGTCTACTGGGGTTGTAGATGTGCCCGGCAAGGTGGCAAGAAGGTGCCGCGGATAGCTGCCAGGTCATATTATGGTGCCGGTAGCCTGACGGACGTCGGGACAATAAAAAAAGCCGCAGTCAGCGGCTAGAATCAAAAAATCTTCTCATTGGAAATTTTACCACTGTATTAACACAAGGGTCAAGTGAATAAACGGAGATGTTTCAATGGTTTACTTACTACATTTCACTAAAAACTATCGCCATGCACGCCATTATAATGTACACTTGACCGTATTGATGTAAATGGCCCATATTCTCCCCAAAACTATAGATGGGCAGATGCATCAACCCAATCACGCAATAGGAGGCCTTGGAAAAAAAGAAAGGGGAATAAAGCGTGTCAATAAAAATTAATTCGTTACAAATTGAAAATGTTAAGCGTGTCAAAGCAGTTTTTTTAAAGCCAACAATAAATGGCTTGACTATAATCGGCGGAAAAAATCGTGTTGGCAAAACCAGCGTTTTAGACGCTATCTGCTGGGCCCTGGGCGGTGAAAAATACCGGCCGTCCCAACCCCAGCGGGATGGTTCTGTAATTCCGCCTTATCTCCACCTGGTCTTATCTAATGGCCTGGTAGTGGAGCGGAAGGGTAAAAATTCAGACCTGAAAGTTATCGACCCCACCGGCCGGAAAGGCGGCCAGCAGCTGCTTAATGAATTCGTCGAGCAGTTAGCTCTCGACCTGCCCAAATTCATGCAAGCCAGCAGCAAGGAGAAAGCCAATACCTTGCTGCAGATCATCGGCGTGGGCGCCCAGCTGAACGAGCTGGAGCGGCAGGAAACTGATATCTACAATCGGCGCCACGCTATAGGCCAGATTGCTGATCAGAAGGCCAAATTTGCGAAGGAAATGCCATACTATCCGGACGCGCCCAAAGAGCCCATCAGCGCGTCAGACCTCATCAAACAGCAGCAGGAGATACTGGCCAGGAATGGCGAGAACCAGCGCAAGCGCCAAAACCTGCAGAACCTGCAGACCCAGGCTGATGCCATCCAGCGGCAGATTGATGAACTCCTATCCAAACAAAAGATTATCCTGGCCGACCTGGAAATCGCCAGGAAATCAGCCATTGATCTACATGACGAATCCACCGAAGAACTTGAACGCAATATTGCCAATATCGAAGAAATCAACCGCAAGGTACGGGCTAATCTGGACAAGGAAAAAGCTGAAGAGGACGCACTTGAGTACAGCAACCAATACAATACCCTTACGGCCGAATTAAACAAGGTCAGGCAGGCTAAAATTGACCTGCTGAACAATGCTGACCTGCCGCTGCCCGGGCTGTCGGTAGTTGACGGGGAACTGACCTATAACGGCTACAAGTGGGACAACATGAGCGGATCCGATCAGCTCAAGGTATCGGTGGCCATCGTCCGGAGGCTGAATCCCAAGTGCGGGTTTGTCCTGCTGGACAAGCTGGAGCAGATGGACCTGGATACCCTAAACGAATTCGGCGCCTGGTTGGAGCAGGAAGGCCTGCAGGCTATCGCTACCCGGGTTAGCACGGGTGACGAGTGTTCTATTATCATTGAGGACGGTTATATCGCTGAAGCAGAAACACCGGCAGCACGGGAAACGCCAAAATGGGAGGCAGGAAAGTTTTAAATGTTGTTGCCAAAAACCTACTTAAGCGTTTCACAGATTAATAGTTACCTGCGCTGCCCGGCGCAATACTATCTACATTACATCAAAGGCGTTACTATGCCGCCAGGCCGTGCGCTGACCGTTGGCAAAGTGGTTCATAAGACTATTGAGCAGAATTATAAACAGAAGATGGACAGTAATATTGATCTACCCTTGGAAGCCATAAAAGAGATGGCCGCTTCCGAATTTGAACTTCAGTCCCCGCTAACCGACTGGGGAAACGATGACCCAGACAAGGCCAAGGATGACTCCATCCGTCTGGCCGAACTATACCATAAAGAGGTCGCCCCTCATATAATGCCGGCAGCCGTCGAACTAAGAGTTGAGGTTGAGTTTGAGAATGTAGATTACTACCTCTTGGGTTTTATTGACCTAATAGACCAAGATGGCTACATTCACGATACCAAAACAGCCAGCAAATCCCCCACCGGCGATGAGGCCGATAAAAGCCTGCAACTTACATCCTACTATTTAGCTTATCAGATGAAATATGACTGTAATCCTACTGGTGTGAAGCTGGATTATTTAGTCAACAACAAGACCCCTAAGTATGTATCATTGGAAGGCAAGAGAACTCAAGCCGATGTGGACCGGCTACTTCGTTTAATCGGACGGGTGGCAAAAGCTATTCACGGTGGACACTTCTACCCGAACCCAACTGGTTTTATGTGCGGCGAAAATAAGTGCCAATACTGGCAATTATGCCAGAAAACATTTTGAAGAAAAGGGAGGAAGAGATATGGAAAGTAATGCTTTAAGTATTATCGACTCAATTGATACCAATATGGTGGCTAGAACCATAAGTAAGATTACTGAATTTCAAGAGATTATCCAAAAAACCCTGAAACCCGGTCATGATTACGGCAAGATCCCCGGTTGTGGCGATAAGCCGTCCTTGTTTAAGCCGGGGGCCGAAAAGATTAACATGCTGATGGGATGCTCCACCGAATATTCCATTATGGATAAAACTGAAGATTACGACAAGGGCTTTTTTGCTTATAACGTCAAGTGTGTTATTAGCCGCCAAGGTGTTCTGATCACTGAAGGCGTTGGTAATTGTAACAGCCGAGAGAAAAAATATGTTAACCAAGACCCCTATTCATTAACTAACACCATTCTAAAAATGGCTAAAAAACGGGCCTATGTGGATGCTACTTTGACCCTGGCCAGCCTTTCAGATATTTTTACACAAGATATTGAGGACCTGAACGATTTCGGAGCAACAACATCAGATGATCCAGGTGCTGTAGTAGTAAATTTCGGAAAACACAAGGGCAAGACCCTTGCGGACCTCTATCAGTCCGACCGGGATTATTTCGACTGGCTTGCCAAAAACAACGATAAAATGAAGCAACATTGCGAAGCTTACATTAAGAATTTGTCGCAACCGGCAAAGAAACAGGATCCGCCCAAAGATGATACAACCCCACGTCCAAAGAGAAACGGTGGCACTGCACCACCTGCTGATAATAACCAGGATAAAACTGAGATTAACTGGGGCGGCTTTTGGGATTCGGCTGCCGAGATGGGCTTTGATAAAGCCTATGTCCACGATTTTGCCAGAACGGTTTTTAATAAACCTGATTTACAAAGTTTAATAGAGGTTATCACTGACCAAAAGCAGCTCAATAATTTTCATAGTCAACTTGCCAAGAAAAAGGCAGGTGCGGCATAAATGCTTAACCGGGTAATTTTAATAGGTAGGTTGACGAAAGAGCCTGATCTGCGTTACACCCCGAACGGGGTTGCCGTGGCTAAGTTCACCCTAGCCATTGACCGCCCACCGGTCAAGGACCGGGAAAAGGAAACTGATTTCATCGATGTCGTTGTATGGCAGGCGCAGGCCGAGAATTGTTCCAACCACCTGGTGAAGGGCCAGCGGGTTGCAGTCGAAGGCCGGTTGCAAATACGGTCGTATGACGATAGCCAGGGCGTGCGGAGAAAAGCTGCAGAGGTTGTTGCCAATCGGGTCATTTTTCTGGACAAGCCAAAGGGCAACTCCGGGCAGCAATATGATGACGGGTATAGTTTCGATGACAGTGACATCCCGTTCTAATATTCACTCGTTGGTAAAGGAGAAGATCCGGGCCAGGGTACTTGATGCCCTGGCCGCGGGTTGGACTCCGGAGGAGCTATGGGAAGAGCGCTTTTGGAACTTCACTGAAAAAGGCAACCGGCCGGGCCTGATGGCTTGCATGAGGCCGGAGCAGGATATCGGGGAGATTACCCCGGAATACATTGAGCTTTACCGGGATGACCCGGTATATGCGCGGGTAGTATCCCGGTTCTACAAAAAGGAGAATGATAATGGATCTTTCTAGCTTAAACCCCGGCCAAAGGGCCGCGGTGCTTCATACAGACGGACCCTGCTGCACAATAGCGGGCGCCGGCAGCGGGAAAACAAAGGTGCTGACCGCCAGGATAGCGCGCCTGGTGGAGGATGGAGTGGCGCCAGGAAATATACTGGCAGTGACTTTTACGAAGAAGGCAGCTGACGAGATGAAGGAGCGCTTGAGCTCCCTCATCGGCGCGGCCGCCGACGCGGTGAACATGGGTACCTTTCATAGTATCTGTTACCGCATCCTGAGAAACGAATGGCTTTCCGGCCAGCAGCGGGAGCCGGCACAGGAATACTGGCAGAAGCGGACCATCCGGAACATCCTGGCCGCTCCAGGGAAAGACAACCCTTACGGGATGAACTGGAGCCTGGACTTGGGTACAGCACTTAGTTTTATATCTTGGCAAAAAAACAACCTCATCGGGCCGCATGATCCATTTGACAAAATCAACCCGGAACTGGACAACAAATACCGTTACCTTTACGAGACATATGAAAAACTGAAGGACCAAGAAAAGAAGCTGGATTTTGATGACATGTTGCTATGGTGTTACCAACTATTAAACGGAAATCCCGGTGCCAGGGCCCGTTACGCTAATCAGTTTCAATACATCCTGGTGGATGAATTCCAGGATACGAACAAAGCCCAATATGAAATTCTAAAGCTCCTGGCCAGGCCGGCTAATAACGTGTTTGTTGTGGGTGATGCCAGGCAGGCTATTTATGGCTGGAGAGCTGCCCAGGTAGACTTTATTTTGCAGTTTGAAAGGGAGTGGCCCGGCGCCAAGGTGGTGGTCCTGGAAACCAACTACCGCAGTACCAGCAATATTGTCGAGCTTTCCAACAAACTGATTAAACGCGCCGGAATAGCTTACCCGGGCGAGTGTGTCGCCCACCAGGGACCCCAACTGGAGCCATTTTGCATCAAAAGCGATGACGAAGATCATGAAGCTGAACAGGTGATCACTGAAATTCAAACCATGGTTAATAACGGAGATGCTAAATTCGGTGATTGCGCTGTTTTATACAGAACTAACGCCCATTCCCGTGCACTGGAGGATGCACTGATAGCAGCCAGCGTACCCTACGTCATTTATGGCGCCACGGGGTTTTACAGCAGGAAAGAGGTCCGGGATATATTGGCTTACCTCCGGATCCTGGAGGACCCGAACGACACGGAAGCAATTACCCGCGTGCTGAATGTGCCAAAGCGGTACTTGGGAAAGGTGTTCCTCCAGAAGGCGCAAGACTACGCCAGCCGGCAAGGAATATCGCTCCTGGATGCGATCAATACCTGCCCGGAAGCTTCCCAGTACCGGTACCGGGGAGTGCGTGACTTTATTTACTGCATTAGCCAGTTGCAGCGCTTTTCTGATGAGCGCACACCGGCGCAAATGGTGATGGAAGTGCGCAGGGTGACCGGCTATGATAACTGGCTCTGCGAGGAAGAAGGGGCCGAGGAAAGTGCGGATAACCAGCGCTTGGAGAACCTTGACGCCCTGGCCAGTGCTGCGAATAGGTTTACCAATCTGCGTGACTTTGTGTTTTACTGCGAGCAGGCTGGCAGCCGGCCGGCAGATCCGGAGGCTGGCGCCGACAAGGTACAGCTCATGACCCTGCACCGGTCCAAGGGGCTGGAATTCCCCGTGGTGTTTCTGGCCGGCATGGTCCAGGGACTGCTGCCGCACCGGCGCAGCTGTGAATATGTCAATGGAAAACTGGTACCAGAATCAGTTGAAGAAGAACGCCGGCTTTGCTATGTCGGCATGACCAGGGCAAAGGAAAGATTATACCTGAGCACTATGGATATGTACCAGGGCAAGGATGTTGAGCCGAGCATGTTCCTGGAAGAAGTCTTGCCAGATATGGTAATTAGTGTTAAGTCTGTTGAGGAGAATAAGGCATCAGCGACAGCCGTTGCATAAACGCTGAATAAATATTCATTGGTGGGGCTTTGTGTCCCGTCATCCATATACTATTTATGGCTGGGAAATTAATCCTAATATTTTTAGAAGGGTGGCTTAAAAATATGCCATCGTTAAAAACTGTCAGTGATTTTGAGCTCTGGATACTCTATTACCTATACCAGGACGAATTAAGCCGCGTAACAAACGGGAGAAAATACAGTGACTCAGATGTTGTTGCCATTAGCCGGAAACTTGATGATGTGGTAATTGAGATGCAGCACCGGGGGATCAAATCGGATCAGCAGGAACGGAGGCAGGCGGGATGATAACGAAGATTATTAAACAGCAACGTGATGCAATGCAGGCTTGTGATGAATGCGGATTTTGGTCGAAAAGGCTTATCGAAATTAAACTAGACAGATCCCCGATGCGGGCCCTGCTGTGCCCAAGTTGTGCGGGAAAAGTTTCAGACGAATTAAACGAGCGCCTACCGTGGAAAGGTGGCCGGAAGGAGGAGAATAAAATTGCCGTTAATTCCAGGTAAACACCTTGGGTGTTTCGCTATGCTCCCGGCAACCCCGGGGACATGCCCAGAGTGCGCTACGAAACATGATCCGGAAATGCCGCATAACCAGCAAAGCTTATTCTATCAATACAAGTTTTACAACGACCATGGCCGTTGGCCGAGGAGGTTGACGGGATGAGCGTGAAAGACTTGGTGGCTACACTTAAACAATGTGGTGCATCAGATAAGGTATTGGCAGAAATCATGGATATAACAAAGCGGGCAATGGAGGCCGAAGCTGAAAATGCCTACCTCAAAGCGGTGGCGGCAGCGGCGAAAAAGCTAATTAGCCATTTTATAGCCGGGAATGAATATAACCCGGCCACTATCAAAGCATGGTGCGATACATGCGGCGATATAGAAGCAAATATAAGCGACAAGGCAGATGAAGCATATAAGGAACTATGGAACACTCTCGCTGCCCTAACTGCCGATATTCCTCCGGATGAAATGGAAAGGCTATGCGAGGCATGGCTGGCTGGACGGGTGGTAGTGCTTCCTGTTCCGATAGGTGCTCCTATTTACACGATATACCAAGATGAGGAATTAGATGGCAGTAAGGATATAGGCGTTGAGGAACTACATTTGTCCGGCTATATCAAAGAGGATGAAAACGAATTCTACACGACCTATGACGAGCACGGAACATGCGATATTCCGGTTGGACGGGCGTATACTACCCGCGCCGAGGCTGAAGCGGCGCTAAAGGAGGCTGATAAGTGATGGCTGTGTGTAGAATCTGCCCATGCTGTGGGGCAGAGAACTGGAGTGCGGACACTGCCGGGACGTGGTCTCGTCACACTTGCGGGGCGAAGATACCGCCGCCGGATGATTCAAGTGCGTATGATGTTGAAAATGCGAAGGAAGTGATTTCTGATGAAGATTTATATAAGTGCCTCATGGAAAAAGCGCGAAGAAGTCCGGACGCTGGCAAACAAACTACGGAATCTCGGTCACGAGGTCTTTGACTTCACGGACCATAAGCGCCGGAAAATGTCGGAGATATAGCCAGAAAAGTTTCCGGAACAATTCGATCCAGGGAAACATGATTATCATGAGTATCTGGACCGGCCGGAGTTTAGATTCGCAATGAGGGAGAATTATCAGGCCATTGCCTGGGCAGAACTGATTATACTCCTCCTGCCCTGTGGCCTGGATGCTACCGCTGACTGGGCACTAGGAGTAGGGATGGGTAAACAGTCAATTATCGTTGGCAACCCTGGTGCGGGGGTGTGTTGTCCTACTCATTTATGGGCAGATGTTTTCTCGGGGTCTATTGACGATGTTATTCAAAGGTTAGGTTGACAGACTAGCTGTATATTCTAGAGATTTTGCGAAACAAGGAGGGGCACTATGAAAATCAAGGTTAACTACGCGGAGCTGAAGAGCGGACCGGGATACAATCACAAGCGGGCTGAAGCTGAAATTGAGATGGATGTCAACGGGGATCTGAGTATGACTTTCGATAGCCTGTGGCAGCGCGCCAAGGCGGAGGTTAAGCGGCAACTGGAGGACAGACCGCCGGTGATGGAAGACGTTCCCTTTTAACTACATGGAGGCACGGGCATGAGTAAAAGAAATGGAATAAGCAGCAAAGTTCGCTTTGAAGTATTTAAGAGGGATGGGTTTACTTGCCAATACTGTGGAAGAAGAACACCAGTTGTTGTTCTTGAGTTGGATCGTGTTATCCCGGTTTCAAAGGGCGGGACTGACGAAATGGAAAACCTGGTTACCTCTTGCTATGAATGTAACCGTGGAAAAGGTGCTAGCTTATTAGATGATCGAGCACCTGTAATTGACGTGCATGAGCAAACCGTGATTATGCTTGAAAGGGAGCTCCAGTTAAGAGAGTACAACGAAGTTAAAAAACTTGTCAGAGACCGTGAGGAAGAAGATATCAATGAACTTCTTTCTTACTGGGATGAATTATCTAATAACAGGGCTAGAAAGTTTCCTGATATTTCTTCATTGCGCACATTTTTAAGGGTTATTTCACGAGAAGACATTAAAGATGCAATGGAGATAGCCCATGAAAAGGCTGGGGACTGGCGTGGAGTTAGTTATCTTTATGGTATCCTTCATAAATGGCGCAAGGAGCGCCTCGGAGAATCAAACGACTAAGAATTATTGGAGATGCGGGAATGCCAAACCGGATAATCAAAGAAAGCATTTGCACCAGCGAGAACTTAGACAACCTTAAACCGGAGGAAGAGGTCTTTTTCTATCGGCTTATGGTTAACTGCGATGATTATGGTCGTACGGATGCACGACCTCAGATTCTTCGCGCAAAGTGTTTTCCGATGAAGATGGACAAGATAACAAACAACGATATTAAGAACTGGCTTTATGCCTTGGTCAGGGAAAAGCTAATTGTTATCTATTTAGTTGACGGAAAACAATATCTACAGTTTGTAACCTGGGGGAGGCATCAGCAGATCCGGGCAAAGAAGAGTAAATATCCTGCGCCTAGTGGTAATTACTTGAACATGAAATCACCTGATATCAATTGCAATCAAATGTCTGCATATGTCCCCGTAATCGGAGGCGGAATCCAATCGGGATCGGAATCGTATTCGGAGGCGGAGGCGGAATCCAATCGGGACGAGAACCAATTTTCCGCCGACGCCGCCCAAAACATTGTCAATGTTTTTGAAAGCGATTTTGGCAGGGAGTTGTCAGTGAGCGAAAAAGAGCAATTGTTCCAATGGCAAAGCAAGTTTATGCCGGATGTTATCAGGGAAGCTTTGCGCCGGGCCGTGCTTAAAGGCAAGTTCAATATGCGGTACATTGACAAAATCCTGTTCTCCTGGGAAAAAAGCAATTGCCGTACACTACGCGAGGTTATGGAATATGAGCAAGCCTACGAACGGGCAAAGCATGGATATACGGATGAACCAGTTGAAGACCCGGCCAAAGTTGCCAGGCTTGAGCAGAAAAGGCGTGAAGAAACGATACGGGCAGCATGTGACTATATCACTTTGCAATGCGGGCCGGACCCGCCGCGTGACCAGGTGGAGGAGATTGCCCGCGGGTACGGTGAGGAATACGTTACCGCCATTCTTGAAAAAGTTTACGGAGGTAGATCACCGTGAAATCATTTTCTGAAATCCTTGATGAGCTACAGGGTATTGATGTCGGCATTAAATGCCGCCTGTGCGGCGCCGTTCCGATGCTTGTCGGCAAGCAGTATTCGGTAAGGTGTCCGTCCTGCGGGACCAACATCACGGTATCTCCAAGCTATTTGGTTTTCTTGAAGGAGAAGGAATACAAGGCCCGGAACGACGGTAAAAGCTTTATCAAGCGGCACAAATGCAACATATGCAAAGACCGGGGATTTGTAATTCTGAATGAGCAAATGGATGAACTGGTATATGAATTCGGGTACCGGTGTATTTGCCAGGCTGGCCAAAAGCGTGAGGACCTCCTGGGTTGGCCAGTTGTACCGGCTGCAAAAGTCAGGCCAAGGCTGGACGTTATAAGAGGCGGCAAGGATGTGACCGGGCAAACAGCGTTTATGGAGGATGTGTAGACGCATCGTCACGCATAAAAAAGAGGATTTACCCCATGAATCGGGGAGGTGGGGAAAGTGGCCGGCCAGAGCGGCCATAACCTGAGTATAGCAAAATCGAGATTGGGAGCGCCGCGATTTCCCTTTGAACGTTCGGATGTTGGAGATGGTTATGCTGGTGCCGGTCCTGTTACAGTCCGGCAGATGACGCCTGATGAACGGGCAAAATATGGTCCACCTGAAATACCGAAGGATCGTATTTTGACACGGGGTGAGGTTGTTTTCGCGGTCGAACAAGCTTCAAGCCTGCAGCACGCCGCCAGGATGGCCAGGGTAAGCGTGACCAGGATGAAAAACGAGATGGCCCGGCATTGTGTAGCGGTACCGGGCAAATGGAAGGAGGATAAGCCCATGGAAGAAAATACTCAGCTTATCATAGAAAAACCGGAATACAAGAATCTTGGGGTGGACGGAAATCCTAATACAACGGAAAGCGTCGGCCAGGCTGAACCGGAGACACAACCAAAGACCAGGCGGGAAATTATCCATGAGCGCATAACTAAGGAGCAATACCTTGAGCTGAAAGCTCAGGGAATGTCTGACAAGAAAATCATTGAGATACAGGGAATCCCTACGAATTGGCTGGACGCCTTTGGATTAGTCAAGCGAGGTGAATGGGGAATAACAACACCTAAAGTGGTAAAAAATCCGGACAATCCCGGACAGCAAGAGCCCCAAGTCAGCGAAACCAAAGCAAGTGAAGAACCTACCCAGGAAACTACCGGACGCCTGACCATCGCCCAGGTTGTGCAGTTGCGTGAAGAACTCATTGAGGACCTGGATGACATTACCCGGATCATAGAAAATATCGATTATGCTTCACCCCGGGTTGAGAAGTTACTTGAATACTATCGCAATATATTTCAGTGTTCCCTGGACAGAATTAACAAGGTATTCAGTACGACCGAGGTTGCATTATAATATAACATTTGCTGTTTAACACGGAGGTACCCATGGCTGATTCGCGCCGGAATAACTTCATCGAAATTAAATTGCCCGGCTGCACGGTATTCCTGCTGCCGGCAGAAGTGAATAAGCTCCTTCTGCTTGACAAAGAACTGTTTGCCGTAGCCATCCGGCGCGGGAAAGCCATACTCCGAAGAAGAAACGAAGAGAAACGGAGGGAGAAATATGCAAAATATTAAAATTAGCTCTATTGAGCGTAATATACTGAATCCCCGGAAAAACTTTGATTCGGCCAAGTTAAAGGAGCTGGCCGACAGTATCCGGGAGGTTGGCATTATTGAACCACTGGTAGTCAGTGCCTACCAACCTAACCAAGATCCCAACGAAGAATACCGGTTCCGGATTATCGCGGGTGAGCGTAGGTGGAGAGCCGCTACGATGGCCGGCCTCGATGAAGTACCTTGCATCGTTAAATTTAACATGTCAGCTGAGCAAGAGATTCGCATGGCGGTAATTGAGAACCTTCAACGTCAGGACCTGGATCCCATTGAGGAGGCCCGGGCATATAAATTACTACTCGACACAAACAACGATATAACTCAGGAAACCCTGGCCAAAGAGTTAGGCGTGAGTCAAAGCCATATTGCAAACCGGATCCGGCTGCTGGATCTCCCGGAAGAGATTCAAGAAAATATTTCACGTGAAATAATTTCACCTTCACATGGTCGAGTGCTGGCCGGCTGTAAGAATGTTCCTGTTGAAATAATAAAAAAGGCCGCAGAGACTATTGCCAGTGACAATGTTCCAGTAGCAAAAACAGCGGATTTGGTGCGTAAACAAGTGGCTGATAATGGCATGCCCCTTTATGACCACTGGAGCACGGACAAAAAGCCACGGTTTAAATGCGGCAAGGGCTCCGACTGCTACGAATGCGAACATCGTGCCATGGGGGCGGCATGGGCGAGCGATCAAGATCAGCCATATTGCATGAATCGGGAATGCTGGGACAAAAAGCAAGCTGAAGCGCTTCAGAAAAACATTGAAAAGGCCGAGAATGCTGACGTTGTAGATATTGGGAAGCTGAGCTTCAACCAGTATGAGTATTGGCATGAAGGATCTTCTGATTACGATCAGTCCGAATGTAACGATTGTGCCAAAAGGAAGCTGGGTAAGGATAGGGGCAGTCAATATTATTGCCTGGATCCTGCCTGCATGAAGAAAAAGAAAACCGCCATGACAAAAATAAAGAATAAAGCCTCGCATGACGCCTTTCAGGTTGAAATAGAAAAAATCGCTAAGTTATCAAAAGACATAGCGGATATGTGTGCCACATTTGATGTCGAGCGTCCGGTTTTGATTTACCTGGCAGCTCATATTTTGGCTAAGATTAGCAACGATTCCGACAGGAAAATAACCAGATACCAGTATCTCAAAGATAAGTTTGGCTGGGAGGATGACCTTTTTAAAAGCGGCTGGTATCAACTTCTTTTTAGTGAATGGGATACGTTTAGATCGAGACTGGAAACTCTCAGCGAGCAGCAGCTTTGGGAAATCATTTTCGAGTGGCCGGCAGTGGCCGAGGGGTTAAAGGGGATTCGGAGTTGGATGCTTGAGTATGAACCACCAGACGATAGCCCGGCGAATCCTGTCGTCGAGAACGATAACGAGCCCGAAAACGACACTGATGATTTTGGTCGTGAAGGGAGAATTAAGGGCAGAGTTGGCTGGATTATTTGTAATTCGGTGAGTGACCCGAATTATGACAGCAATATTTCTTTGCTTACCGATGATGAGCTAATTTACTGCTTACAGTACGAGAAAAGAAAAGCAGGGCTTACAAAGCTTGAGGTGGAGGCCAGGGGGCGTGGAATTTGGATGGATTATTTACTAATGGATCCAATGGAGATTGAGGTGCGCCTGAGCAAGTTAGATACCAATGAGAATCTACCAACCAAGGGGCGCAAAGAGAGTGAAACCGCAGTTGATGTTGAACCTGATACCTATATCGACGACAAGGGGCGCCTGCTTTTCGTAAGCCCGGGTATCAGCGGCGGTGAAACCTGGATGACCTGCTACACCAAACCGGGCGGAAAAGGTTCGCATAGACTGAAAAGCCCGTCATTACCTCTTAGAAATACCCGGGAAGAAGCTCAGGCTGACCTTGATATATATGCCAGGGGTAAAGGGTATAAGCTTGCCGCGGAGGCGGAGCCGGCAAATGAAAATGTCCAGGCTATCTTGGAAACCGATGATCTGTATGAAGTTTGGAATACGCTGGTTAAGGAGTTAACTGACGAGGAATTACTGGACGTTATCCGGAGAGAGCGCAGGCCTAGCGCTAAGTCCAAACTCCGTAAAGAGGCGCGCCGACGGGAACTGGATACTAAGGGGGTGGCTTGAAGTCATGGTCAGCCTGACAGTATACGGCCACCCGGTACCCAAAGCCCGGGCGCGCACGGTCCGGACTAAAAAGGGCAAGAGTATCAGTTTCACGCCGGAGCAAACGGCCAGCTGGGAGGATAGCATCCGGGCGCAGGCTCTGCAGAGCCGGCCCGGCCAACTCCTGGACGGACCGTTGGCGCTGGAGGCGACGTTCTACCTTTTGCGGCCGAAATCCAGACCCAAAAAAGAGATTTATCCGGACCGCAAGCCCGACCTGGACAACCTGGTGAAGTCGGTCAAGGACGCCTTGGAGGGTGTGATCTACACGAACGACAGCCGGATTGTGGACGAGGTTGTCCGGAAGCGTTATGACGATCCTCCCCGGGTGGAAATCACGATCCGGCCGGCGGAATGAGAAGGGAGTGTGTCCGGTGGATGGAATCAGTTGCCCGGCTTGCGGCAAACCACTCCACGAGATATTCAGAGGCGACGACGTGCGCCGGTGGCGGTGCATGAACTGCGAGAGAATTTTCTCCGAACTCGAATACAAACTTGGCGACGGTGAATTGGTTCGGAGGCCCTGGAGGCGGTATGATGCGCAAAAACAGAAAGCGAAAAAAAATCATAGTACGCCTGGGCGAGCACGCGGAGGGTAGATGGATTGAGCGAGTCGGCCGCCCGCCTGGCCGTGCATCACGGGCGCGCTCTGCTGTCCATGGATGCTAATTTCCTGGACCTGCCTCAGAACCTGGTGGCTTGCATTGATTTACCTGATTACCGGGGTGAGTGGCAGGTGGTAACCTTTAAGCCGGTGGAGTAGCTGCGCAGATTGTTAAAAATGCGAAGGAGGATAAAGCATGTTACCGATTACTGAAATAAACATAGGCGACCAATTTGAAAACCCGTTATTAAGACCATCGGGACTTACTTTTGTAGTTATAGATATTAATAAATCAGAAAAAATGGTTAAAGTACAAGCAATTGATCAAAATGCTAATTTAATTAGAGAACCATTTTGGAAGAAAAATACAGATAAAATGTTTTCGGAAAATTGGAGAGTGTTTAATATTAAGCAGTTTTGTGGTAGTTAACTGCACATTCTAAAGAAAAAACTCAATAACTAATTAAAAAGGGGCGGCTGCCATTGTATTGGAGCCATGATGAAGGTGAAAATCTTTTTATATGCGAGAATCAGGAAGAATACAAGATTTTTGAAATGCAAATGCCAGCACCTGGCAGCGGAAGTAAATGCGAATATACTTTAAGTTTAAAACTGCCATATAAAACATTTGTCAAGGGGGTGAAGGGGTTGGCATGGTTTAGGCTTGATACGACGGAAATCTTACATTGTCCAAGGTGTAACGAGGTAATGCTTTACGACAAGAAAAATGACTTCTGGAAGTGCCCAAAATGCGGCGGGGAATGGTGGGAAGATGAATCGAAATTAAAAGCGATAGAGCAGAAGAAAACTGATTGGCAGTATGCTGAGGAGTTAAGATTGCAGTTTAGGTGGTGTTTGGGCAGGGGATATACTGAAGTGCCGCCATTGGTCCAGGTAATTGACCCAAGGAGCCGGGGTTCACGAAGTTCAAGAAAAAAGAAGAAGCTGCCGAGAAATTTATTTAACCAATACTTGACAGTTTGACAAATTTAAAATATCATTAGCTTGTACCATAGACACTAAGAGTAGATACTCGCTGAGAGGGGGGTTTTTTGTTTTGTCAAAAAGCAGTCCGGCGACACGCCCCGGTTGTCGATGTCGGGCAGGCGGGGAGAGAACAACGGTCTGCTTTAAATATTTCCATAGGCGGGGCCTTGGTGATTAAAATGTTAGAGTGGTCAAGCTCTGATACTCTAAGAAAATTCATACCAGAAAATATGAAATAAACATAGAGCCTCCGGGCTCTTTTCTTTATGCCTTTTCATGGGTCCTTCCGAAGGGGTACCACAGGTGCGGGTCTGGCGAGTCCCGAAATTTCACCCAGTATAAACAAAAAAAATCATTAGTGAATTGGTGATGTCAGTGGCAACTAAACAACTGGCAAAAATTATAAATGGCAAAGTTTGCCTGACAACGATGGCCTTGACTGAAGCACTAAATATATCGCAGCAAACTCTTTCTTTTTGGATGTCCCAGGGCTGCCCGAAAGAAGCCCGGGGCTGGTGGAGCATCAGGGATGTTCTGACGTGGAAAGGGCTTCTGACACCAGGAGGTCGTCTAAAAACCGATGAAAAGGCCGAGGAGATTTCACTGAACCAGAAGAAGCTTGCAGCTGAAGCCAAGCTGAAAGAGCAGAAGGCAGAGGAAGCTGAATTCAAAAACGCAATTGCCCGGGGAGAGTACACACCTAAGGAGGAAATTACCGCTGAGCTCAAGCGGTTTTTTGTTGTGATAAAAAGGTCCATGCTGGGGTACAGTCGCAGGATAGCCACAGAGCTTTCGTCTTATGTTGATTCAATCACGGCCAGGAGGATTGAGAAGATGGTAACGGAGCTGACACTAGATGCTCTCGAACAACTCAGCATTGATGGCGTCTATAAAGCGCCGCCGCGTAAAAAAGCAAAAAACTGAATGGCCTTCCTGGCTTAGTGACGCTCTAAAAATATTCAAGCCGCCCGAGCAGCTCACAGTTTCCGAATGGGCGGACAAATACCGGATTCTTGATGCTAAAACATCTGCCGAGCCCGGTCAATGGAGGACCATGAGAACCCCTTACCTGCAGGGTATCATGGACGCCTTTATCGACCCGGACATCGAGGAAATAATTTTTGTTAAGCCGACTCAGGTGGGCGGTACCGAAGGCCTGAATAATATTGTCGGGTATATCATATCTCAGGATCCGAGCCCGACATTGATTGTATATCCGACACTTGAACTGGCTGAGTTTACCTCGAAAAACCGGGTACAGCCGATGATCAGCCTGTGCCCGGTCTTAAAAGAGCGGTACCAGGACAAGGAAAGCAAGATCCTGGAGTTGCAGTTTGACGGAATGTATGTTGTCCTGTCGGGTGCAAACTCTCCGGCGTCGCTGGCCTCCAGGCCAATCCGGTACCTGCTCTTTGACGAAGTTGATAAGTACCCGACCAACGCCGGCAAGGAAGCGGATCCGAGAAGCCTGGCGCGTGAGCGGACAAAGACTTTTGCCCATAATAAAAAAATATTCCAGACCTCAACACCGACATTTAAATATGGCCCTATCTGGCAGGAATGGGAGGCTGCCGACAGCCAACTCCGGTATTACGTGCCCTGTCCGCATTGTGGCCACAGCCAGGCGCTGAGGTTTAAACAGATTAAATGGCCCAAGACAGCCAAGACCCCGGAAGCGGTCCAGGCGACAGCTTATTATGAGTGTGAGCAGTGCCGGGGGATTATCACCGACGGGCACAAACCTGGAATGTTAAAAGCTGGCCAGTGGCAATTTGAAAAAAAGGCAGGGACCAGAAAAACAGCTTTTCATATTAACGCTATTTATTCCCCCTGGGTACGTTTTGGGGATGTGGCTTATGAGTTTCTTAAGTCAAAAAATTTCCCTGAACTCCTGATGAACTTTGTGAATTCCTGGCTTGCCGAGCCCTGGGAGAACACAGAGGTCAAAATGAACTCGGATAAAGTATTGGAACGACAGAGCGAATATGAAGAAGGAGTGGTCCCGGACGGTACCATGCTGATTACTGGTGGCGTTGACGTTCAAAAAAATTATTTTGTTTGGACAATACGTGCCTGGGGAACGTCAATGACCAGCTGGAATATCGCCCACGGACTAGCCGATACCTGGGACGAGATTGAATATATCATGAACCTGCCTTACACAGACCGGCAGGGTAACACCTTCCAGGTAAACTTGTGTGGCGTTGACTCTGGAGATAGAACAGATGAAGTATACGACTTCTGTGCTATCAATCAGGAATGGGCGGTACCGGTAAAGGGCTCATCAAATCCCCTACTATCACGCTACCGAATCAGCACAATTGACAAGGTAGACAGCAAAGCTTACGGTATGCGTCTATACCTGGTGGACGGCGCCCAGTATAAAGACATGATTGCCAGCCGGCTAAAGCGCCCTAATGGCCCTGGCTCATGGATGGTATTCAAGGGCTGTGACCTTGATTATGCTGAGCAGATATGCGCTGAGGAAAAAGTGATTGAGAAAAAAGGCGGCCGGGAAGTCGAAGTGTGGCAAAAGAAAGGTACTCATATAGCTAACCACTATCTTGACGCCGAGGTATATGCGGCCCTGGCGGCTGACCTGCTACATGTTAGATACCTCACACTGCAGAGTCAGGAGCAACCGAAGCCGGAAACTCCGAAGCAGGAAACAGTCAGCAACAGTTTTATCAAAACCGGTAACTCATGGCTTAACCAGAAAGGCGGGTGGTTAAGATGACGACACAAGAACAACTCACACAGATAAACGCGGCAATTAGTGCAATCGAAAGCGGCGCCCAGGAATACAGTATTGGCAGCAGGCGGCTGAAGCGGCCTGACCTTTCTGTTTTATACCAGGAACGCCGGCAACTGCAGCAGCAGTTAACGCAGGAATCCGCAGGTGATACCTTTGTTGCCGTGTTTGATCGGAGGTGATGGATTATTGAATTGGCTTGATAGATGTATAGGATTTATAAGCCCTTCGTGGGGTTACCGGCGCGCAGCCTGGCGCCAGGCCATGAGGGGCTTTTATGATTCCGGTAATATCGACCGGCTTAACTCCGGGTGGACACCGGTGAACGCCACGGCCGAGCAAACTGACTCCCCACAGCGTGATATTATCCGGGCAAGAGCACGTGACCTGGAGCGCAACAGCGATATTGCCGAGGCTATTATCGGTCCGCTGGAAAGGAATGTGGTGGGGAACGGGATAAAGGTTCAGGCTAAGATAAAAAAGCCTGACGGAAGCGATGACGACGAACTCAACCAGCAGATTGAGGACATATGGGCTGAGTGGTGCGAGCCTAGAAACTGTGATGTGACCGGCCTTCAGTCCTTTGCAGAGATGCAGCGCATGGCAGTGCGCCGGCTGGAAGTTGATGGCGGGATCATGTTTGTTAAGGCCTACACCAAAGGCGGAACGGTGCCATTTGCTCTGCAGGCCCGTGAGGTTGATGAACTGGACACTTCTATCAATTCCCTGCCGGGGCTGGGCAGAAATCGGGTTTGGAACGGCATAGAGCTGGACGAATACAACAAGCCGGTAGCTTACTGGCTGAAGAAATACACACCTGATGGTTTTTGGACTGGTAAGTCTGAGCGGATAGAGGAAAAGCGGATAATATTCCTCTGGCAAAAAAACCGGCCGTCACAGATTCGGGAAATGAGCCCGTTGGCTAAGACGGTGCCCAGGGTGCGGGATGTGAATGAGTTCGTTGAAGCCGTGAGTGTGAAGGAGCGGATCCTTGCCTGCCTTTCCGTATTTATCACAAAGCAAAATCCTACTGGCACAATAGGGAGGGGGATAAGCGGAGGAAAAACGGACAAGCAAAGCGGGTACCAGCAACAGACTATATCACCAGGGATGATAAAAGAACTGCAACCCGGTGAAGGCGTTACGCCCGTTACCCCTTCCGGTCAAGCAACAAGCGCAAAAGACTTCATAACTACCCAACAGCGCCTTGCTGGATCCGGGCAAGGGCTTTCTTATGAGGCAGTGTCCAGGGATATGTCACAGGTCAATTATTCAAGCGCCAGGCAGGGGCTCCTGGAGGATCAGCGGACCTATGGCATTTGGCAGCAGTTTTTAATTGAGCACTTTTGCCAGGAAGTTTACACCGAGTTTGTTATATCTGCAGTGCTTTCCGGTCAGCTCAATATTCCTGATTTCTGGCAGGATAAGCGCCGGTACCTGAAACATGTGTGGATCCCGCCCGGGTGGAGTTGGATTGATCCACTCAAGGAAGTAACAGCAAACAAAACTGCTCTGAGCACTGGGCAGGATACTTTGGCAAGGATATGCGCTGAGCGAGGCGAGGACTGGCGGGATATTCTGAAACAGCGGGCGGCGGAAATGAAAATGGCCCAGGAATTGGGCGTAGATATTTCGGGAGGTGGTAATAAAAATGCACCAGCGAACGAAACCGACAACGGGAATACAGGAGCCTAGAACTATAGCTGCGGAATTCCGGGCAGTGGAAGGAAACTCAAATCAAATTGAGCTTTCTTTTTCTTCGGAATATGCTGTCAATAGATGGTTTGGGGCTGAAATCCTTCTACACGAAGAAGGCGCAGTTGATTTTAACAGGTTAATGACCGTTGGGACCGTGCTATTTACCCACGGTAGAGATGTCAAATACGGCAAAATGCCTATTGGGCGAATCGAAAAGGCTTGGCTGGATGTTGAGCAGCGTAAAAGTAGGGCCATTATAAACATTGATGAGGATGAAGACAGCCAGAAAGTAAAGGCAAAAATGCTTGGCGGATCAATACGTGGGGTGTCATTTGGCTATAGCGTAGACAGCTGGGAAGAAGTTATGCCCGGCAAACAATCCTCTAACGGAAGATTCACAGGTCCGGCCTATATAGCATTGAAATGGGAACCGTTTGAAATAAGTATTGAACCTATACCAGCAGATCCGTCAGTTGGGGTAGGCAGGGAAGCAGAAGGGCCAGGTATCCCTTGGAATGCGCCAAGAGCAAGGGTGAACAGTGGTTTAACTGGCATCCTTGAAAGGCAGCTTCAAATAAATAAAAATTTTTTATAGGAGGGCAAGAAATTGAACAAGAAAGAAAAGCTTAGAATTAAGACGCTGAGGCAACAGGAGATTGTAAATAGTGCCAAAGCTGCGGGGCGTGATTTAACCGCAGAAGAACAGGTGGAATTTGATGCTCTGCAACGGGAGATCGATACCCTTAAAACCGAAATTGCAGAAGAGGAAAGAGCGGCCCAAACGCAGACCGAAACCGAAAGAGCCGTAAAAGCTGAAAGACAGCGCGTCAGTGATATTACGGCTCTATGCAGAGAATTTGAAATTGACCCCAAAGACCATATCGACAATGGTTCAACGGTGGACCAGGTCCGCGCTGCGGTACTGGAAATTGTGAGGGGGAAAATGAAACCTATTGTTGGGGGCCTGCCCGGTGTACGTGTCGAAAGAGAAGAGGCCGACAAGTTCCGGGAGGCTGCTTCTGATGCAATACTGATGAGGGCGGGAAAGGATCCGGAAAAACCGGCAGACGGCGCCCGCGATTTAAGGGGAATGAGGCTGCGTGACCTGGCCGTAGAGTGTGTTATCAGGAAAGGAAAAGCCGGAGCCCACCGGATGGATGACGATACGCTGTTCAGGGAAGCGCTTTCTCCTGATAGCCAATTCGCTGGTATTATGGACAACACCGTCAATAAATCAATGGCTATTGCCTATAGGGCAGCGACTACAACCTACCAGGCCTGGACCAGCAGGGGCAGCAATACAGACTTTAAGCCGACAAAAGTCTATCAGATTTCCGAAGCCGGGGATCTGTTGCCTATGACTCAATCAGGCGAATTCAAGTTTGATGAAATGAGTGACAATGGAGTCGCGAGAAGCCTGGCAACTTTTGGCCGCAGCTGGGGATTCACCCGTCAGGCACTGATTAATGATGACCTGGGGATGCTGGTTCGTGTTCCGGAGGCATATGTCCGGGCGGCGGCCCGCGGCATTAATAAACTGGTTTACAAACAGTTAAATGACAATGTTGTGATATATGATAACAAACCGCTTTTCGATGTAGCTCACAAGAACCTGGCCGCTGCCGGTGACTACATCGGGACAACTACCGTCAGCGCCGGCAGGACGGCCATGAGGAAGCAGAAAAACTTACGCGGTAAAGAAACCCTGAATATTGCCCCTGCCTTCATTTTGGTGCCGGCAGAACTTGAAACCGACGCACAGAAATTCCTGTGGTCAATCGCAGATCCGGCAAGTGCTAATGCTGGCGTGGTAAACGTTTTCCGGAATTCCCTGACTCCTGTGGTGGATGCGGAACTCAGCAGTGAAATTGCCTGGTTCCTGGCCGCAGCGCCCGGGGATATCGACACGATAGAGGTAACGTATCTCAATGGAAACGACATGCCTAAGCTTGAAAGCCAGGTAGGATTTGAATTCCTGGGTATTAAATGGCGGATTTATATCGACTACGGTGTCACGGTCCTTGATTACCGCGGACTGTATAAGAACCCCGGCAAGGCGCCAGCTTAAGATTTTAGAATGCAGTTGAGTGCGTAAGATATCTTATGCACTCAACCCTTTAAATTATCCATTAAGGAGGAAAGTTGATATGCCAAAGGCTACTTTTATTCAAGAGGGAAAGGTACTTGACTGGACCAATGGGACGGGCGCGGATGTTGCTTATAAGGATGTCATTGCGGCCGGCGGGAGAATCTTTGTAGCTGCGGAAAACATCGCTAAAGGAGCAACAGGATCAGTGAATGCTACGGGGGTATTTGAACTTCCCGCGGATAATACTGTTGTATTTAATACCGGTGATGCCCTTTATTGGGATGCTGCCAACAACATCCTTACAAAAACAGTGGGGACGTATAAAGCAGGATATGCTGCGGCGCCCAAGGCCCAGGCTGATGCTGTGGGTAGCGTTAAGATTGATTAACCATGAGTACATTTAAAGAGCAGATAGCCCAGGACCTGGCTATCTTCTTTAACCAAAACGAGCTTGCCGAACCACACCAGATTGATGGCCGTACGCTTAATGTGATTGTCGATGAGGACCAGTTGAAGGAGCGGTCCCAAAAAGAGTATGACGGCATCAGTGTAGGCGAGATCCTTTATTTTGTCAAAGCTGAGGATTATGGGGAGCGTCCGGAAGAGGGCACTCCCCAAATCTTCGACGGCCGTCAGATGTATGTATTTAACTGCCGTGATAATGATGGCATGTTTGAGATAATCCTCAGTCAGAACCGGGGCATGTAATATGGCCAAACAAGATATTTTTATTGATACTAAGCAAATCGAGCGGCTAGCAATTGAGTTAAAGGGATTTGAAGCTGAGGTTGCGGCCGCAACGGTAAGCGCCTTGAATCGAACTATTGACTACACGGTTACCCAAGTCGGCCGAATTGTAACCAAGGAGTATGCTGTTAAGACCTCTGAAGTGAAGGCTAGTTTTAAGGGAGGAATTAAGCGGCCATCGGCTAAAAGCCTTGAAGCTAGTATTGTCTCAACGGGATATCTCTTGAGCCTGGCGCATTTCCCGCACAGCCCTTCAGCACCAAGTAAAAGAAAATACAAAGTGAAGGCGACAATTAAACGTGCTGGCGGCCGGAAGGTGATTAATACTGATCCAAAACCATTTGTCGCTGGTACCGGCGCCAGTTCAGCCGATAAGGTGCAGTTCAATGTCTTTAAGCGTATAGGGAAGACACGGTTGCCGATAACCGTACTCCGTACTCTATCAATACCTCAGATGATTACAAACGAACAGGTTGCCGAAACCATTCAAAAAGCTGCAAATGAGAAGATGGCCGAACGGTTGGAACATGAGATTACTCGCCAGATACTTAATATAGGTAAGGCGATAAAGTAAGGGGCGTAGCTGTATGTCAACTGTATCTATCCTCGAAGGCCTTCAGGGATTTTTACTTGAAAAGGTATCCCCTAAGATAAAACTTCAAAAAGCCGAAAACAACAAAATCATGGAATATGAACTGGTTCACCCGGCGGTGCATACCGGCTGGATTCCTCCCGCGGGATATCTACCGGAAGGAACTGAATCTGGTATTCCCTGCCTGATCGTGGGGATGGATGAGGGGTTCGATGACGGGCAGGATGCTGAGGTTAATATCCGGATTTCAGCTGCCGTTTACAGTCCAGGCCTGCATGAACCGACAGAAGAAGGCAGCCTGAAATACATTCCGGATTTTAAGGGATACAACGACCTGCTGAACCTAATTGACCGAACAGTGGCGGAACTGGTCAAAAACATGGTTATTAAAAATGTGGGAGAAGTACAGAAACCTATTAAATGGGGGATGTACCAGGAGCAACCTTATCCCTATTGGTACGGCTGGATTACCTTTTCAATCAGGAAGCAGAGTTATCCCCCTTCAGAGATTGCAAGAAAATACTTATAGCGAGGTGATTAAACAGTGCCTTATAAGCATGGTGTTTATGCTGATTTGTTAGCTACCAAGGACTTTGTTCCGCCTCCGGGGGTGTCCACGCTGCCGGTCTATTTTGGGCGGCTGCCAGTCCATCAACTGGCTGATTTCAGCGATAAAGTTAACAAGCCGATTCTGGTCCAGAGCTTTAATGATGCTGTTGCTAAATGCGGTTACAATGATAGCAATTGGGCCGACTTCGATTTATGCGAAGCAGTTTACGCACATTTCAAGAATGATATTCAGCCCATCGGTCCAATTGTCCTAGTAAACGTCCTGGACCCGGCAACGATGGTTACTCCGGACCAAACCGCCAACGTTGCCCTGACCAATGGGAAGGGCTATATCGAAAACGATAAGGTGATTTTGAACACTATCGCGATCGCGGGAAAGGTTTTGGGTACTGACTACACGGCGGCCTATACCTCAGACGGAGCCAAGGTGCTGATTACCGATCTCAAAGGGACGCTGGTCTCTCCCGTCGCTGTCACGTTTGACGAAGTCGATCCGGACGCTGTCACCAAAACTGAACTCATCGGCGGGATCGATGGGGCAACAGGGGCCAGGACGGGGATCAGTGTAATTGATCGGGTTTATCCTACTTACAACATAATCCCCACCATCATGGACGCCCCGGCCTGGAGCCATATCCCGGACGTTGACGCTGCGCTTAAAGCGGCCAGTCAGAAAATTAACGGCCACTGGTATGCATGGGTCAACAGTAATCTGGATACAACGACTGCTACCGGAGCAGACACGTTGGAAGAAGCGAAAACCTGGAAAGCCTCTAAAGGGTATGACGGAGCCGGTGAAACGCCCTGTTGGCCCCTGGCTAAAAACGTGGACCGGGTTTTTCACCTCTCCACCTTGACAACTGTGACCATGCAATGGGTGGACTATAATAATGACAACATCCCATTTGAAACTCCGTCCAATAAGCCAGTTGATGTTACAGGTGCGTGTTTGGCTGATGGTACCGCCATAATTTTTGACCAAATGCAGGCTAATGACCTGAACAGCAAAGGGATTAGGACATTATCCTACTGGGGCGGCCGGTGGGTGCTCTGGGGACCGAATACCGGCGCCTATGAGTATGGCAAGGACATGGATTCTAAAGATAAGTTCGACTGCAACGTCCGAATGCTATACCACCTGGCCAACGAATTTCAACTTCGGTATGGAGCCCTGGGGGATAAGCCCATGAACCGGGCTAAGGTAGACACCATCCTGAACGATTATCAGGAGTATCTGGACGGGCTTATCACCCGCGGCGCTTTGTTGTATGGGGTAATTGCGTTTAACGAAACCAGCAATCCGACATCTGACATTGTAGAAGGCGACTTTGTCTTTGATGTGGCCACGACCACAACTCCGCCCGGCAAGAGCCTGACAGCTAAAGTGTCTTATACAACAACTGGCATTGAAACCCTCTTTGGAGGTGAACAAACATGATTATATCCGGAGCGGTAATTGCCCAAAAACTCCTTGCAGACGGGGTTGAAATTGATGACAACGTATCATGTGAGCTGCCGTCCATCGAAAGCGAGACGGGAGAAATAAAAGGGGCTGGTATTCTGGGTCCCATCTCCCTGCCTGTTACCGGGCAAATCGGGAGTTTGACCTTCAAAGTAAACGTTCGGGCAATTAATAAAAATGTGGCCAGCCTGGCCAAGCCGGGCAAACAAAATCTTGAGCTTCGTTTTGTCAGGGATGTTATTGCCGCCAACGGTAATATGGTCCCGGTAGGAGCCAAGATATTCCTTACCGCGGTTAGTAAAAAGCATGATTCAGGTAAAGTGGAAAATAACTCGACCATGGACGGCAGTGTGGAATTTGAAGTAATCAGGTACCGCCAAGTGATCGACGGGGTTGAAACCCTATTGATTGATAAACAGAATTCCATTTACAAGATCAATGGCGTTGATTACATGCAACAAGTTACGGCTCTCCTCTAAGGGGAGCCTGATTTATTTATATTTTAGAACGGAGGGTATACAATGCCTGAAATATTGAAACTATCTAAACCGGTTATGATCAACGGTTCGGAGGTCAAGGAACTTCCTTACGATTTTGAGAACATGACGGCCAAAGACAAGCTGGATGCTGGTAAGAAAATGAAAGTAGCTCAAATACCGATTAGCAACGTTGAAGAGCTGGATTCAGATTACCATTTCTTCCTGTTTGTCCAGGCGGTATGCAAGGCTGATTCATCTATTGACATAAATGATGTCATGCGGATCAGCGCCAAGGATGCCAGGGAGGCGGGTAAACTGGCCAGGAGTTTTTTCTACTTCGATTCGGAGGAATCGTCTCAGACGATTACCTGAAAAAAGCCATAGCCCAGGTTACATTAAACACTTCAACGTCGGCAGAGTTTTGTTACAACCTGCCGATTGTTGATTTTATTGATTTTTATAGATTGTTATGCGATGAAGCGGAACGTATAAGGAAGGAGGCTGGCACCGGTGGCAAATCAAAAAGAACTTAGGGCATTAATTACACTGGCCGGAAAGATTGATCCTTCATTGCAGACCGCACTACTCAAAGCTTCGGGCGAAAGTCTGAAGTTAGCCAACAATCTTAAAAAAGCCGGAAACGGAATGAATAGCATCAGTACGATTGCCAAGGGTGCTTTTTTGGGGGATTTGGCTGCTCGCGCTACTTCTGGAATGACAGAAAAATTAATGGAGCTTGGAAAGGAAAGTATTAAACTTGCATCTGACCTTAATGAAGTCCAAAACGTTGTAGATACAACCTTTGGTTCAAGCGCTAATACGATAAACGACTGGTCCAAGCAAGCATTGAAAGCTTATGGACTCTCTGAACTTCAGGCTAAACAGTTTAGCGGGACCATGGGGGCCATGCTAAAGAGCAGTGGGGTTGCAGGCGAAGGCATGATCAAGATGTCTGAAAACCTGGCTGCTTTAAGTGGTGATTTCGCCAGTTTCTATAATTTAAAACAGGAAGAGGCATTTGAAAAAATAAGGTCAGGTATTTCCGGCGAAACTGAACCCCTGAAGCAGTTAGGAATTAACATGTCTGTTGCCAACCTAGAAGCCTTTGCACTGTCCAAGGGGATAACTACTTCTTATGAAAAGATGGACCAGGCTTCCCAAACTATTTTAAGATACAACTATTTGATGAGCGTTTCAAAGGATGCCCAAGGGGATTTCGCAAAGACACAAGGACAATACGCCAACCAGCAACGGTTATTCGATACAAATCTTAAACAGGCATCTGCAACCATAGCAGCTAAGGCACTTCCTTACCTTACGCAGCTTTTACAAAAAGGTAATAATTTTATTAATAATTTTGATATTGCGGGTGCGGCCGAAAAAGCGGGGCATTGGTTTAGCATCATGGGCGATAGTATCAAATGGGTATATGATCATTCAAATATACTAATCCCAGTCCTCTCGGGGCTTGCTTTCTCGATTGCGGCCCTAAAAGTAGTTGGAATGGTGAACGGTTTAATGGATGCCTGGAAAGCTAGTACCTTTGCCATGACATTGGCCCAGCAAGGTCTTAACGTTGCTCTACGTGAGAATCCAATAGGTTTGGTAATTACAGCTATTGGTCTTTTGGTGGCTGCTGGGGTCTACCTATGGCAGAACTGGGATACGGTAAGGACAAAAGCTTTGGAAATTTGGGCCGGGATAAAAAATACTGTTGTTGAAAACGTTGATTACGTTATTGGCAAGATTAATGCGTTAATTGATGGCTTTAACCGAATAACCGGGCTGAACTTAGGTAAAATTAACCTGATTGGTACCAGCCAGAGTAGTAACGAGGGATCCGGGCCCCCCGAAGCTCAAGGCTATGCTCATGGCGGAATAGCGATTCGCCCCTCCATCTTTGGCGAAGCCGGGCCGGAGATAGCTATTCCTCTTGAACGTACATCCAGGAGTTTAGGCCTGTTAAGCCAGGCGGCGGGTATCCTGGGAGTCCCAATGTTCCGTTCTTATCCGATGCTTGACGGAGGACTCCAGCTTAGTAATCAAATAGACTCACAGCTTAACACGCCGATTATTAATCAGCTTGATCTTAGACCAATTAACCCGGCTAGAGGGGAAAGTAAACCCGAAATTAATATTACTTATTCTCCCAATATTCAGAGCGGAAACAGAACCGAAGTACAACGGGCGCTTGATACTTCCTTCGAGCAATTTAAGAACTGGGTAGAAGAATACTTTGAGGGGAAAGTGAGGGTGTCCTTTGGCTGATTACATTGAATATACGACAAGGCAGGGTGACACATGGGACATAATAGCCCTACTTCTCTATAATGACGAGTTCCAGGCCTCCAATCTCATGCAAACCAATCCATCTTATATCAATACAGTAATTTTCCCTGCCGGCGTCACTATAAAGGCCCCGGTAATCAGTGCATTGTCACAATCAACTTTGCCTCCATGGAAGAGGTGATATCGTATTGCAGTTAATCTATGAAGGCAAGGACATTACCGGATACGTTGACATCCGGAAAGCGGACCTGACCGACAATGCTGGTGGTGAATTGGATAGTCTGGATTTGGTTATCAACGATACGAAGGGTTACTGGAGCCAATGGAAGCCGGAGAAGAACCATACCGTGCAGGTCAAAGATTCCGGCTTTGATACCGGAATTATGTACGTTGATGAAATTGGCCAGAACCGGGGGGCGATAGTTCTTCGAGGACTGCCTGTAAAACAGGAAGCCAAAACTGAAAACGTCAGGGCCTGGGACAATGTTCGCTTCTTGGAGATAGCCCGGCAGATTGCCTCGCTTCAGAGTTTGCAACTGGAGACCTACGGTATTCAGGACCAGTTCTATTCCCGGGTGGATCAATATAGTATGTCTGATCTGCAGTTTCTGGCCTGGCGTTGCCTCCTGGAGGGATATTCCCTGAAAGTTACCGCCGGCAAGTTGGTCATATTCTCACAAACTTACATGGAGAGCCAGGCATCAGCCCTGACAATCAAGCCGGGTGACATTGACGGTAATTTTGTTTATAAGGATAAAACAACACAGATTTATAGCGCTTGTAAGATCACCTATCAGGGTATCCAGGGCGAATTTAGCGCTCCTGGTGTTTACGGTCCTACCCTGAAATTTTTTGACCTGGCAGTGGGGAATATCGGTGAGGCGCAGCGCTTTGCCAAGGGATTACTCCGGTCCAAAAACTGCATGGAAAAGACCTTCGCCTGTACGCTCCGTTTTGATGCAGGAATAGCGGCTGGAAACACCGTTGAACTGTTGGGGTTCAGCCTGGCGGATGGTAAATATTTTGCTCACCAAGTCATACACAGGTTTGTGGAAGGTAGAACAGGTTTAAAACTGAGGAAACCGCTGGAGGGATATTAATGATATTGCGGGGAATAGTGTCCAGTATTGAAGGCGGTTACCGGGTAACCATTCCGGACAGGGACAACGTGGTCAGCCAGCCCCTTGCAAAAGCGGATCATGTGGGAAACCTGGAAGTCGGCGACAATGTTATTGCCGTCTTTTTTTCTAATCAATTAAATGGGGTTATAATAGCCAAGATTTAGGATGGTGCCGTGTATGTCGATTGCAGTCTTTGGCAGTAAGGTTTTTGAGATAACAGAGAATCAAATATATACGTTTAGCGATTTTCAGTATAGTTCTACTCTGGAGACGGAGAAGCAAGATGCCGCCGGCCAGAAGCCGAGTACATATAACAAAGGGCCGGGTCTTGATTCTCTCAGTATTAAGGTCCGGCTCAGTGTTGATTTGGGTTTAAATCCGCGGAATGAACTGGGTGACTGGTTGGAAATCAAAGATGCCGGCATAGCTTACCCCTTAATTCTGGGAAACAATCCATTCCGGCCGAATAAATGGCTGCTGGTCGATATCCAGGCCTCGGAGGAGGTAATTGATAACCAGGGCAATATACTGGCTTTAACCTTAACATTAAAATTCGATGAGTATGTGCGGCCGGGGAGTAGTGGAGAGTCGTCGTCATCCGGATACGGCAAGAAATCAACAAGCACAGGCACAAGCAAAAACCCTGTTACTGCGGTTATGTCTATCGAAGATTATAAGCCGGTTACCCTACTAAGCCCTGCCGAAAAAGAACAATTGAAGTAGAGGGGAAGAAGCATGGAATATACAATCGACACATCAATTCAGACCCCCTTGAATTGGAACGCTTCAGGGGATGAAAGGATTGTCCAGAACGTTCTAAACCTGCTCCGTACTTTCCGGTATGATGTGGGCTATGACCGGACCAGGGGCATTGATCCACGTGTCCTGGACATGCCGCTGAAAAAAGCCCAGGCTGTCTACATATCGGAGGTATACCGTGTTATTGACTTATATGAACCAAGGGCATCAGTTAAGAGTGTTAAATTTAGCGGTATTGATGAAGAAGAAGGTATGCAATTCCAGGTGGTGATCGAGATATGACCATAGAATTTGTGAAAGCTGACGCCCAGCAAATATACAATGATCTTATTCGCCGGTTTGAAAATGCTTTAAAAGTGACTCTCTACCAGGGAGACGAGCGCCGGATATTTCTGGAGCAATTATCTCTGGTATTGGTGGCGCTTTACAATGCTATCGACGATACCGGGAAGCAGAACCTGCTCAGGTATGCCAGGGGTGAGCCCCTGGATGCCCTTGGGGAACGGATGAACACGCCCCGGCTTCAGGCCCAGAAGGCAGTTACCACCTTGCGATTTACACTTTCGGCAGCCCAACCAGGGGATATAACGATCCCGGCTGGTACCAGGGGGACTCCTGACGGGAAAATGTTTTTTGCAACCAAACAAAACCTGATCATTCCTTCTGGCAGTCTCACCGGGGATGTTCAAGCGGAGAGCACGGAAACAGGCGAGACATACAACGGATTTGTGGCCGGCCAGATTAACCGACTGGTTGACCCGGTACCATATGTGGCCAGTGTCAGTAATATTGATACCTCGTCAGGAGGAGCCGACATTGAGCCAGATGATGACGGTATTAATGTCTGGTCAGGGTACCGGGAACGCATCCGGGAAGCCCCAAGTAAGCTATCCACGGCAGGTCCAGAAGATGCATATATCTACTGGGCAAAAACTGCAGATGCAAATATTCTTGACGTGGCAGTGACCTCTCCCAGTGCAGGAGAAATAAAGATTACGGTGCTGATGAAGAATGGTGCACCAACCACTCAGGCCATACTTGATAAGGTGCTTGCTATTTGCAGTAGCAAGAAAGTACGACCCTTAACGGATCATGTCACTGTCGCAGCTCCGACAACTGCTTCATATGACATCACGTTGACTTATTATATTAGCCAGGATAGTGCGGATAGTGAAGCCAGTATCAGGAGTGCCATTGAAGACGCTGGCGGGGCGGTGGAACAATATAAGGCCTGGCAGAACAGCAAACTGGGACGAGCGATCAATCCGGACTATCTCCGGCAACTGATGCTTAACGCTGGGGTACACCGGATTACCCTAACTGCACCGGCCTATACCGAGGTGGCAGTGGATGCGGTACCAACGGTCGGAACTGTGACCATTACCTATGGCGGTTTAGAGTAGGAGGGGATTACCGTGGATCTAAATAACATCGATCTCCTGAAATTGCAGACTGCTTACATGAAAGACGATCCTACAACTCAAGCCATATGTGCTGCGATAACTCCCGAGTTGCAGCAAATTGCCAATCCCATTGTGAAAACAATCATCTTGGCCAGAATCGATGATTTACCTGTAGAGATTTTGGACGAATTGGCCCATGAACTGCATATTGAGTGGTATGACGCGAATGCCTCTATTGATGTCAAGCGAAATCTCATCAAAAACAGTGACAAGGTGCATCGGTACCTGGGTACCCCTTTTGCGGTTGAACAGGTGGTCCAGGATTATTTCGGAGACGGAGAAGTCGAGGAATGGTTTGATTACAGTGGACAGCCCTTCTATTTTCGGGTTCTAACTGAGAACAGTGCGGTTACTGGGGAACTTGCGGACCAGTTTTCTAAAGCTGTTGACAAAGTAAAAAACCTTCGGTCACGGCTGGAAGCGGTCATTGTAACGATGTCCGGTGAGATGAATGCATACTTTGGTAATGTTCTTCAAACCGGGGACTATGTCACAATAGAACAGGTGGTGTAAATATGAGTTTTGGTGGTGGAATATTTTTTACTAATAGGGGCCGGGCGCTTCAGGCTAAGGCCCAAACCGGAGTTCAGCTGAATTTTACCCGGATGGGGGTAGGCGACGGACAGTTGAGCGGCCAGGACATTTCAGAGCTGACAGCACTAATCGATGAAGTCAAGTCCCTGACGTTGTCCAGGTTTAAGGTTCTAACTGGCGGAAAAGCATCTGTCGGCGGCATCCTGACCAATGAGGGGTTGGCGACAGGTTTTTATTGGCGTGAGATTGGTCTTTTCGCTACCGATCCGGATCTGGGGGAAATCCTTTATTGCTATGGGAATGCCGGGGCACTCGCGGAGTATATACCAGCAGGCGGGGGCCCTGAAATCTTAGAAAAGCAGGTTGCCATTGTTACTATTATTGGTAATGCGGCTAACGTCAGCGCGACAATAGATCAGTCCTTGCTATGGGCAACACAGCAGGATCTGCTTGTTCTGCAGAATGAGCTTGATGCGCATTTGGCCGATACTATGCCACATAAATTTACTGATGGTACTACAACTTACCGTTGGGGCTTGAGTGTAGTTAATGGGGTAGTGATGTTTAATTATGAGGAGGTGGTATAATGCCATCAATCGGTCTTGCTGATAAGATTACTTTAGACGCTGTAAAGGCACTTATTGGGGACGCAAACCCAGTATCAGGAGACCTCCTAACCTTGTTTAAGGGCTTGAAACTGATCGCCGACTATGTTGATACCTTAGAAACCAAAGTTGGGACAAATGCAGACGGGGCTGGTACTTCTACGTTGTTTGCTAGATTGGCACAGTTAGCCGGATACACAGATAGCCTAGAATCTGGTGTGGTTGACCTACAGACTAGTAGAGTAGGAGCGCAGAACGATCCTGCAAGCACAGCCGGTTCCGCAAACGCAAAACTGGCTTATATTATAGCTAATCAACCAAAACGCAAAAGCTGTGAAAGTCCTGCTACTTTTACTACATCTAATGCAGCTTTGCAAACAGCAGTTAATTATTCTGGAGCGGGAGAATTAATAGGTTTCAGTTGTAGACCCTCAGTAGCTGGATCTAACTATTTGGTGCGGATAACTCTTGATGGGAACGTTATTGTTTACGGTAAATTGACTAGTGGTACGACTAATCCTCAAGTTTTAAGTCCAACATGGGCAAGCGGAGCTCAGAATGGTAGTCAAGCGGTTATGTCTACTGGCAATACGTCACCTAACTTACCTTTTAAAACATCCTGTAAAATCGAGATTTCAGGTGATGGTACTAACAGTAATACCTGTGGGTATGTTCTAGCGAAGGAGGGATAAGTATATGAAATACTATCGAATTAGGTTGAGCGAGCGGGATTTTTCTAAGACTTATACCGAAACTATTGCACTTGATAATGAATATTGCCTAGTGGCTATCGCTGAAGAAATACCGGGAGCTGTGGAAATAACCGAAGGGGATTTTGCTGCTGCTAGACCAGTCTATACCCCTACTTCAGTAATATCGATAACCATGGACGAACTAAAGAACAACCAGTTAATCATCATGGGAGCACTTGCGGATATATTTGAAACCATGATAGGGGGTAGCTAGAATGGTTGAACTATATTACAAGCTAGTGAAGGAAGGCAGGAAAACTATTGACCAGGTCCCGGTCCAATATCGGGCTGCTGTGCAGGCGTTGTTAGATGCTGAGTAAAGCAGTTGACTGGATAATAAAAAAGATAGGAGGTTTTGAAATGGTTGATCTGTATGTTGCTTTAATAATCGCAGGTAGGAGAACATTTACACAAGTACCAGCACGGTTTCAGGAAGCTGTTCGGGCTGATCTGCTTGCCCTTGGGTTGGATGAAAACGGCAATCCGATTACTGCGCAATAGACTTAAAATGTACAACACTGTTTAGAGCCCCTGGCCGGGGCTTGAATTATTTCACGTGAAATATTTACTGCCGCGGGGCGGTTATTTTTTATGCGGAGGTGGTGGGGTTGGATCAGGAAAATGAAATCGCGCGGTTGCAGGAGCAGATCAAGACTCTGTTTAATGATGTGAGCGAACTTAAGGAAGATATGAAAAAAATCAAGGATGACCTATCGAAGCGGCTGCCAACCTGGGCAACCGCTTTAATTGCGCTGCTGACCGCCGCGGTGGGGTGGTTGGCTAAATGACATTTTCAAAATTACTGGTGGCCTGGCTACTGCTGAACGGAACGATTTGGATCTACCTCAGTTACGCCCTGGCCTACCTTGGCCGGGGGCAGATCGCCGAGACGTTATCCAAGACTGTAGTGGTGGAGGTGCTGGGGGTGGTGCTGGTCTACAGCCTGAAAGCGTTGTTTGAAAATCTGTCTAAAAATAACACCTGGCCGGACAAGCCAAAAGCCGCGGACAAAATCGAGAGGGACTGTTAGGGGGTGAGAGTTTTGAGAGCGTATATCGACCTGGGTCACGGTGAAGATGGGGATCCGGGAGCTGTATCCGGAAATCTGATTGAAAGGGACATGAATATAGTCTATGGCAATGCTATAGCGGAACGCCTGGCTGCTGCTGGCTGGGAAACGCAGGTAAAAGAGGACGGGCTAAGTATCACCGAGAGCGCCCAGGCTGCCAACGACTTTGGTGCTGACATTATGCTGAGTTGCCATATTAACGCTGGCGGCGGGGACCGAGGCGAAGTTATTTTTAGCGTCCGGGATGGCTCCGAGGCGCTGGCCAATGCTGTAGCTGACGGACTAAAAGCGGCGGGGCAGACCACTGTCAAGACATACACCAAGCTAAACAGTAGGGGTACAGACTACTTCGGGATCCTGCGCCTGAGCGATATGCCAGCAGTAATTATTGAGCCATTCTTCCTGGACAACGAAACAGACCGGGAGATCGGGGACACAGAGGAAGAACAGCGGCGGCTTGGGTACTGCATTGCGGATGTTTTAATTGCGGTTTATGGAGGAGAAATTCAGAAAGGAGACGATGAGGACGTGGTAAGGTACCAAAAATTGAGCGACATTCCTAACGATTACGGCTTTAGGGAAGTTATCGAAACGCTGATGAATGCAAAGATTGTCAACGGTGACGGGTCTGACCAGGCCGGTAATGACGATGTGATCGACTTGTCCCATGACCAGGTTAGGACGCTGGTATTTTTGTACCGCGGGGGGGCTTTTGATCGCAAGTTAATCGCTGCCGGTATGGATCCGGCCGTAAATAGCTAAAACAATAAAGGGGGTATGAGGATATGGATGCAGGAGCAGCAACCATCTACGGTATGAGTGCGTCAGGGATTGTGATTGCGGCAGTGGGGATAGCTAAGAAAGCAGGACTGCCGACCAAATGGGCACCGGCAGCCAGCCTGGGTATCGGGATAGTGGTTGGCCTGGCTGCAGCTTATAGCATGGGTGAACCCATTCTTGCGGGAGCTGCCGCTGGAATACTCTTGGGGGCGTCGGCCTGCGGGATTTATGACCTGGGGAAGAATGTTATTAACGAGGAGAGTAAGACTGATAATAAAACTACAGATATTCAGACAGACTAACTTAGGGACTTTTCCAAGACCGGCTTAGTCCTCGATGAAAGCCCTGCTCTCCGGAGTGGGGTTTTTTCGTTTTTCAAAGAGCGATCTATACGTAAAAGGGGCGCCATATTTCCCCCTGTGGCGGCGGGTTCCCGCGACCTCCCCGGACTTAATCCGGTTCATCGGTTTCGGCCTGTACCCAGCAGGCCATCATCGGGCGGGGGTTATAACCATTCTTGAATGGCTTGATCTAACTGATCGACAGTGTAGATAGATACTGTTTCAAGAATATAGTCGCCTTGTTGGTTAGGAGGCAAACGTCGGTGCACTGTAAGATATTTATTACCTGCTTGTACCCAGTGGGTGTTATCTGGGTATCTTGCCTTCACAAGCGGTCTAAGCTGTTCTGCTGCTTGCTTAATTTTTGCCTTTATTGTGCTTTTCATTTCCATTCTCCCCTTTCTGCCGGGATTGGCCGCCCGGCTCGGCTTGTTTTTTCTCCCTTCCAGATTACGCCTCGGCATGCTCCTTTACCATGTAGTCATACAATTTAGCTTTTAACCTAATCACTTCTGATTCAGCTATAATTCGGGCTGTTTCGGCTTTACGCCAGGCTGCTTGAGATTCGTACAAACTCTTTTCCAGATTTCTGGCGCTTATCTGCGCAACCTCCAGTCTGGCTTCAATTGCGACGATTTCCTCAACTCTGTGGGCTTTGTCGATGTACTCCTGTGTGGTGAGTCCCCAGTCGTTCTTAATGTTCTGTTCGGCCAGCTCGAAAGCTCCAGTAAAGGCGGCGGCCAGGTAGCTATTCTCTCCGAGTTCAGCAACCATTTTCTTGATCTTCTCTAGGGTTTTACGTTCTTGGTCTTTGGTTGCTATTGTCATGGTATCAACCTCCTCTAAAATCTTCTTACTAATAATATAGCATGCTTTTAAATGCTTTACAATAGGTAATTTAGCATATTGCAAAATATTTCTTAATGCTGTAAAATACCCTTAAAAGAAGGTGATTTTTATGGCAGGAAGGCCACCAAAAAAAGATAAGAAAATCAGGGAGGCTATCTATTTTGAGCCAGAATTATTGACCTGGCTTAAAGAAAAAGCAGAAAAACAGAAATGTACCGTGAGCATTATTGTCAATATAATAGTTGAAAAAGAACTAAATAAATACAATAAAGGTTAGGGTGTAAATATGAGTATAAGAGCTCCCGAAAAAACACTGATGTTAAAGATAGAAGGCCAGCAGAAGTGGTTATTTCAGGAGCTTATTATTATAACAGAACTATTTGGATACTCAGAACAAGAGAGGTTTTCCCGGAGCTATATCGAGCCGTTATTAAAACATAATAAAAAAAATAACCTCCGGTCACTACCGGAAGGGTTTTGTATTAAAAAAATTAATCAGCCGTCAAATTAGCCGTCAAACCCTATTTTTGACGACTGAAAAGGGATTGAGCAAATCGCTCAATCCCTTGATTTTATTGGTGCCCGAGACCGGAATCGAACCGGTACGAGCCGCGAAGCTCGCAGGATTTTAAGTCCTGTGCGTCTGCCAGTTCCGCCACTCGGGCATATAGCTCTAAATTCGCAAAGTTATTTTAGCACTTCTAAACTGTATTGTCAATCAGCGACCCCCCCTTCTGTGTTTGTTCTGTGATAATGTCACCTTGAAATATTTCTGAGAAAATGTCACCCCCCTGGGTGTACAATGAAAGGATGATATTATCAATGACACAGGACGA